>Ga0209608_1000049_pt1 | contig 126679 bp, 115 predicted proteins | sample AD_UKC130_MetaG_FD_184428 | JGI IMG/M metagenome (GOLD analysis project Ga0209608, IMG submission 184428) | Active sludge microbial communities of municipal wastewater-treating anaerobic digesters from Canada - AD_UKC130_MetaG (SPAdes) (version 2) | ecosystem: Engineered > Bioreactor >...
ACTTCACGCATTGTTTGTTTGCCGAGGCTCTCGATCTCACGGATGGTTAACCCTTTTTCCGTTACCAGATCTAAAGCAATCATCGTTTCCAGATCCACTCGGCCGGTTGGCTCGAGCCCGACAGCATCCTGAAACCAAAGAAGCGCTTCGGTGGTTTTCGGTCCATTGATACCGTCGATTCCCAAGCGTTTGTCATTTCCCAAAGGATAGCCGGCAATAACTAGCGATGCCTGAGCTCTGGCAACCATCTTGTCACCCGCAAAAGCCACATTGGCCAGTGCTTTGCTGTCGGCTAGCCGTTCTTCCCCGGGCGACAGTTGGCCGAAAGCCTGTTTTCGGAGCGGAGACAATGGTTCCGTATATTCTTTCTCCGGCATTTGGCCGACGTTGGATTTCCATATTTCAAACCTGTCACTCTGTGCATGGGGATTATGGTCCAATTGCTGATATTGTTTTTCCCAATAATCAAGTTTAGGTTCTAGTGCTAAAGCGCGAGAAAGGTTTCTATCAAAACTCACTTTGACACCTCTCTATAGAATAAATATTGGTATATTATTCCATTTATGGAAGTTTCGATGTTTTTCGTTGTTTTCCTTTTTGCTTGATACATTTTCCTTCAACAGACAAAAAAAGAAGGTTATCATCAACGTAAACTGTTGCGATAACCCTGATATACACATTGTTACAACCCTTATTAAAGTGTCGAATTAATTACTACTCTATCAATCAAAACCGGAATCCAACATGATCACTATCTTCTATCATTCCATTTCCACCATCGTCCCCTTGGTAGGAGAATATTTCAAGTTAATCACATGTTCCACCTTATCATCGAAGGTTTCATCGTGAGAAACCACAAATAACTGATCAAACCGGCATTCTTTGTAAACGGCAGCGATGGCATCGGCCAGCATTCTTCGGCTTTCTAAGTCCAATCCATACGTAGGCTCATCAAAGGCACAGATACCGACCTTAGAGAACTCTTTCACCAAGGCCAACTGCATGGCAATGGCCGCTTTCATCTGCTGTCCTCCGGAAAGCTGGGTAAAACGCCGTTCCCCGCTGGCATTGCGAATGGTTAGTTTATAATCGCTGGCATCCCACTCAAATTGGGCCGGTTCCGGACTCATACTGTTATATATGGCCTGGGCCCGGTTTCCGATGCGTTTGGCCAGTCCGGCGGCAACCAACCCTTGGGCATTTTTAAGTACGGTCCGCGCTTTCTCCAGCAACATACTTTGAGCATTCATCCGGTCCAATTCTTCCCTAGCCTGACGGCACTGTCGTTCTAACGCTGTCAACTGCTGCATCCGCTCTCGCTGCTGGTTTAACTCGTTTTCAGCCCGTTCCACCTCTGCCCGGACTTGCCCCTGCCGTTCCAAAACCTGCTTAAACTGTTCATTATCATTCTGATAGGCCCTTTCATCAAAGCCTTTCCGGGCTTCTTCCCATTCCGCCGCTGCCAAGGAAAGATTCCTTTCAGCCTGATTGACAGAATTTTCAGCTCGCTCCAACTGTTTCTGCCGCTCGTTTTGTTTTTCGGCGATCGGCTGGTATTGAAGATATAACTGATAATCCGCCTCATGTTCATCCTTATGTGCCTGCAATGTTTTCATCTGGCCCTCGATATCCGGGAAAGCGGCTAATGCCTGACGGACTTCAACTAACTTTCGATTCAACCCGGCTAGTGTTTGTTCCAATTCGGCAATCCGCCCGTTTTCTTCATCAACCCGTTTCTGTAAACGAAGAATATCGTCCCCCAACTGTTTCAATGCATTCTTTTCCTGGGAAATCCAGGCTTTCCCTTGTTCTTGCCGGGCCACATCTTCCTGATACTTCTGTCCCAGCTTCTGATATTCCCGTACCCATAAATCGAGATTGGCCTGGAGCATTTCAGCCAAACGCTCGAACTCACTCTGTAATCTCTGCCAATCTTCATTCCCGCTGACAGCATCGGCTGATGTTGAGATTTCCGGCAAGTCAAAGCCCGGCCACATCCGCTCCAGCTCTTCAACAGCCTGACGGGCACCTTTATTTTCAAGGTTTTGATAACACTGACGCAGAGCATCTTTTCCCCGTTCGATCCCATGCCGGATCTGATCCAAACGGGTTTGATCCGCACGAGCCGCCTCCAAAAGAGCCTTGGTTTCATTGACCGCGGCAGCCGCCGCTTCATACCGGGCCTGCAGTGTCGCCCGTTGTTTCGCCAATACATCCAATTGTGTCCGAATCCGTTCAGGGTTAAATTGATGACAACGCTCTCCCAAAAGCGGACAAACCCCATCCCGGATACTCTCCAACTGCTTGGCTAATTGCTTCTCTTCCTGATCCGCCCGGACCAAAGCTTCTTTCGCTTCGGATTCAGCCTTAAGTGCCTCCTGATAACGGTCTTCGGCAATCCCGGCTGCATCCGGGTTGAAGCCCGCAGCTTCTTTTGTTAACTCCATCATCGCCGCCAATTCGCTTTCAAAGCGCTTTTGTTGCTCATTCAGGAGAAACCGCCATTCTTTCACACAATCAAGCATTTCTCCAACCGCTTGATACTGTTTTGCCAGGGCTTCAACTTCAGCAACCAATGTCTGATACACGGCCATACGTTTTTGGACTTCAACCCGCCGCCGGCTCCCCTCGCTCTGCTTGGATTCAATATCTTGATGCAGCGTTTTCACAGACTCCTGACGTTGGGATTTTTCGGCACGAAGCCGCTCTATTTGAACATGTAAAGCGCTTTCATCCTTTTGCAACCGGTCTCTTTGAAGCCGCTGGGTTTCCAATGCTTTCAATGACTGTTCGGCACCTTGATACGCTTGAAAACCGGGAAGGGCCGATAGAGTGATTTGAACAGCCTGTTCCGCTTCTGCCATCTCTTTTTCTGCATTGTCCCGAAGGATTTGAGCATGTTTTAAGGCACCCTGAGCTTCAATATGTTTTTGTTCTGCAACAGTCCGCCGTTGTCTCGCCTTTTCATGGGCGTCCAACTTCAATCGATACTGTTCCACGACGGCCGTTATGTTTTCCAATTCCGTCTTGACTTGAGCCAGGTTTTTTTCACAGAAGGCCATCTGTTCCGGAGCATCTTGCAATTGCGTCATCCCGCCTTGATACTCACTGATGGTCTTTTCAATTTCAATCTGGCGTTTTTGCACCAATTTCAAAGGTTCTAGTAAATTCTCAAAGCAAGTCCGAAAGATATCCACATCCAGTAGCGGATCAAAATGAGCTTTAGCTTCCGATGGCCTGCAATCAAAATATGCCGTAAACCGGCCTTGCTTCACCCCGATCAATGAATGAAAGAATTCGTCCAACCGCTCCGGTCCAGAAACGCCAAAAAGCCGGGCCAACATCCGTTTCACCTCATCGTTGCCTTCTGCTTCGGTGTAACCGTCATCTTCCCGAACCACCTTCCAGCGGCGTTCCATCTTACCCGCATCCCGTTCGACCCGGTAGAGTCCGTCCGGTGTTTCCAGCCAGACATCGATAGACCCGGTTCGGGCGCCTTCCCGTACCAAATAGGTTCCCACTTGAATCCGGTTATCGCCACGAATGGGTTCTGCATCGAACAAAGCATAACCCAAAGCTTCAATAATGCTGCTCTTGCCAGCCCCATTTTTCCCGCCAATCCGGTTTAGCCCCCGGTCAAATTGAATGAGCACGCCGTTACCGTCCGGCCCTTCTCCAAAGGACTTAATATTTTTCAGCCGAATTTGCTTAATGATCATCCCTTTCACCTCCGGCCGCCACTTCTACAATGCTCTGTTCCCGCTCCCGTTCTTCTGTGAGTTTCCGAGCCAAATGATCAGTCACGGGATGACGGTTGATCCGATCCAATATCTCTTCCGCACTGGCCTCCTGACGCACATCTTCTTTCAAATCCATCAGTAACTGCACCAATTTCGGCACCGCTTCGTCATCCAAACCGGGCAGCGATATATCATGCAACAATTCCGTAAAGGCCTGCCTTTCAATATTCTCTCTGGATAAAAGCAAATCTTCCGCTTCCTCAGCCAATTCTGCGACCAACGGTTGGTTCAACTGAGTCAAAACAATATCAGCAGCAATGACTGGCACCTGTTCTTCCAAAAAAGCGGCTAATTCCGCTGGATCCAAACCAGCCCGGGCCAAATTAAGGGAACCTGTTAAATAAACCCGCAACACCGTTTCAGGCGCTACATTTAATGTTCGAATATACTCCAACAGTTCCCGGTGAATTTTATCAGCCAAATTCCGGCCTGACAATGAAGTACAATCAAAATCCACATTAACTACAGGCCGACGGGGTACCGGCAAAATTTCTGCAGTAAATACAGGTTCGGAACCGCTCAAATCAACAATGATCTCAGCCATTCCTCTGGCTACCGGATTTTTATAATTCCCGGCTTCTTCCAACCGGATATTTTCAGCGGTTCCGGGATTAACCGCCCAGCCATGATGCAACGGTTTATGAATATGCCCAAGGGCGATGAAATCGACCACATTTCGGATAAAATCCAATGACTCTTGATCATAACCGCCGGTTTCGCGGACAATATACTCCGGCCCGGCATGTAACAACATAAGCGTCGGAGGATGAGCCTGTCCTTCGTCCAGCCTCTCCAAGACATCAGCAATGGCTTTCATACGCCGAGCCGTCCCGGCTCCCAGATAGCCTGCACCAACAATTCGAATCCCTTGATAATCCATATAAGAACCCCGCCTGGTTTCCGGATCCCACGGGGTAATCTCCGGCCCGTCCGCAGTAAAAGGAATGGTTAACAGATGCAAGTATCCTTGATCATTCAAATACCGGACCCAAGTAGGCATGGCCGATGACAATGACGGCCGATCATGATTCCCTTCAATGGCAAATACGGGAATTCCCGCTTCCTTCAACGGCGCCAGACACTCCACAACCATCTGCAGATGAGGCGGCTGAATCGACGGCGAATCGAACAAATCTCCGGCAATCAATAAACCATCGGCCTTATACTCAATCGTATATCGAACTATGTAAGAAAACGCCTTGGCCAAATCACTCTCCGGCAATTTTCCTTCCAAGCGTTGCCGGCCGATATGAAGATCGGAACAATGGATGAATTTTCGTAGCATTATATACCTCAAAATGTTCAATTTTTTCATTATTGATGGGTTCACAGCGAAAATTTAACGAGTGTTAGGAGTCAGGAGACAGGAGATAGTTTCAAGCCTTAGATTCTAAATCAAATAACGCGTGCATAGATCTTATAAAGGAACTGTTGCCTGTTTTAAACTACTGGCTCCTTATGAACTCTCCTTTACCAAGCACCCATTACCAGGAAACAGTACCCTTCATCTTAAAAATCATGTATTTTTTATATTCTACCTTCTAACTGCTGTCTCCTATCTACTAACTCCTGTTTCCTGCAACCATTTTACCATACCATCCCCTCCTGTCCAATCGATCGATCATTGGTATAAAATCATCCTCTTTTGACAACCTAACATTAAAAAGGAGGGTATTTCCGATGGCTGATAATCAAAAGAAACCCAATGAAAATGTGAATAGTGCCTTAAATGTGAATAATGACCAATTAGGCGAAAATGCTTCCATGGAATTTGCTCAGGAATACGATAATAAAAAAGGCTCCCAAAAGAATCAAAGTAAATCTAAGTGAAATAAAAAAGACGTGATTGCTCACGTCTTTTTTGATACCCTTTTAAATGCGTTAAATCTTCCCGGCACCCGCACCGGCTGTTACGATACCCGGAACACTATCGACCGGATCCAACGTATAGGTATAATTCCCAAAATCAATGGTACAAGTCGAAGTTTCCGGTTTATCCGTTTCAACGTTCACATATCGATTGCCAGATACCTGCCACTGGCCACTGGGGTTATTGCTGGTATCATGCCAATACCCGATGGCCTTTTTCACATTTTCGAAATAATTGTTTTCAATTCGGATTCTCGAACCGGTCCGGCAGTTGATCGCATCAGAAAGAATATCTTTGTAATAGTTGTTGTAAATATGGGCATGGCCGCCCCAGTAAAGCGGCAACCGGGAATTACAATCATGGAAGTAATTATGGTGAATAATCATCTTCCGGTCCGGCAAAGCATCGGCATTATCATTGCTGCCGACCAGGATCGTTTTATAGCTGTTATAAATATGGTTCCAGGATACAATGATATATTCTGCGTTATTTTTGGCGCTGATCAGTTCATCGTACTTGTCTTTCAATTCTTCGGACGGATTCGCCACAATCGGCTCATTGAATAAAGTACAATGGTCAACCATGGTGTATCTGGCATTATTGATTTCAATAGCGTCTCTTCCCAATACTTTGGTAATTGTCAGATTTTGAATAATCGTATTGGTACCCGTAATCTTAAAGCCAAGCCCGTCGAACACCCCGGCGGACCCAACACCAACAATGGTCAGATTAGATACGCTGCTCCCGAGATCAATATAGCGTAACGTTGATCCGCTTACCGCTTTCCAATCATCATAGGTAATGGTCCCGTTCACCCGAATGATGGAAGGCATTGGGGTGACTTTTTTCACTTCAGTTAAGGCCGCATACAATTCTGTCGCATTAGTAACAGTATAAATGTTTTCAGCTGCAGCCCCGGTTCCTCCGGTGATTCGCGATGCCATGTCGGCAAAGCCATCAACTCTCGTTATCATAAACAGGTAAATACCTTTTACAGTTACACTTCCCGACCAGGGCAAAGTAATTTCGATATAGGCATTGTCCGCACTTTTATTGACGGTAGTATCGAGAATTGTATCCGACAGTACTGTTTCCTTGGGAACGTTTTTGGCAGTACCGATTTCCCCGGAAGCATTTTTAATTTTGACATAAAAACCATTACTGGTTTTACTTAAATCCACATCCCCATAAACATGAATACAAATCGATTGCCCGCAGTCAGATCAAGCATCCCTTGCAGCTTTGACTTATTATAAGCGATCCGGATATACCGGTTTCTGGCATCACCCTTCGGTAATTGGGTTACCGGATCGACCACCACGGTACTGGTAAAGGTGATCCCATTGGCTGATTCTGCGACATCAATATCACTATCATAATCCAACATCGTTTTAATCTGCTCGACAGTCAACTTATAGGCTTTGGCATACTTCTCTTCATTCGTCGCTGCCGACAGATCGGCCGTATGGGTACTCGTAATCACGATTTTGCTTGGATCCTTGGGTGTCCCACCACCACCATTACTACTTTTACCGCCACCGCCGCAACCGGCAATCAAAGCAACGGTCAACAAAAAAACAAGTCCAACACCAAACCAAGACTTTTTCATCCCTTCATCTCCCCTTGCCTCAATTATAGAATAAAACAACCACTACCTATCACTATTTTGTTATATTTTGTCATTTGTGACAAGGGTTGGAATACTAATTATTCTCCATCTACCTTGCGATTTACCGATGAAAACGTTATCATAACTACAAACGCACTTCCTGGATATCCTCAAGCCCATATTGCTTGGTTTCTCCACCTTCAGTCCCAATAACGCAAACGCCATATTGGATTAAATTATGAGGATAAAAACGATGCTCCGTTCCATCGGTCAATATCAAAAAAACTTCTTGTTTATTCATAATGGCCCGAACCAACGCACTTCGGTTTTGCTCAAATCGCCGCAACTGCTGACGGCCCAGTCGTTCATCCCAAAACTCGTAAATACCCCGGATAAGCATAAAGCCAAGTATATTTCCAATCATGAGAGCTATGATCCCCACCTTCAAAGCATGCCAAAGTAATAAATTGACTCCGACCAAAAGGATGCCGATGCCCGTCCAAGAAACCCAACGTTTCATCGGCCCCCTTTCCAAGCAAAAAAGATAAGCAACAACTCCAAAAGCCATGATCCACTTAAGCATAATATCCATATTTGACATATCAAACCCTCCAGCGGACCGTTAACCTCAAAGCATCATTGAACAATGATTTAGCCGGGAATAATCATCCGTCAATTGCTTACACTACTACCAAAACCTTCAAGGAGATTTTTGTATGGAACAAAGGAAAAACAAGGATAAAACCTCCCCGTCCATTCACGGGGCATACTCCAAAGAAAATATCGCCACAGAAATTAATCTCGATCCACCCGAAGTGAACGAATTTTTGCTTCAGACCATTCCGGAAACGACCGAAAGCGAGATCAGCGTATTAAAATTGGAACCAAATGACGGTGAGCACAACCCGCATCCCGTAACTCCCGATCATCCTCCGAAAAATCATTCATAGACACTTGCCTGAATTTCCTGATCATTGCAAATGAATATGTTTCAAAAATCTTATCACTGCTAATCATCGATATGATAAAAAACGGTTTTAGCTGATAGCTAAAACCGTTTTTACCATTTAAACTTTCAACTATGCCGGAGGCCATTTAATATAGCCTCCCAGAAAATTAGATATTTTCGATCACCAGATCATCAATAACAACAATAGCTTCGGATTCAGTCCGAATTTGGATGAAGGAATTGGCGGTACCAACTGCTCCTTGGATTTCAACGGTGCTACCAGCTTTAATGGCGCTCAATTCGGTGCTGTAAAGTCTGGAAGCGCCACCATGCGGTGAATTGGCCATTCCAGTGGTGTTGTTATCAACATAAACCTGAAGTTTCTTTCCAGGATTTCCTTTCACTTCAAGCACTTTGAAGGAAATCTTATAAGGTTTGCTTAAATCCAAGGTTCCTCCAGGAGTAGAACCAGCAGTGGTCGGAGTAACGTCCAAAGCACCGATGGTAAACCGGCTGCCTTCCAACGTTAAGGTTCCGTTTGCGACAACAGGGCTACCGGCGGTAACCAGATACAACGGTTTGGAAGCATCCGTTGGCAAGGATTTGTAAGCAGCACTGAAGAAAGTCTCCGTATCTTTTGCGCTGAAATCTTCACTTAAGATCACAGCATTTGCATTAGCAACCATAAAGCTGCCCACAAATAAAGATACTAACATTGCCCCAACCAATAAACCAAACTTTTTCTTCATACATGTTCCTCCTTTGGTATTTCTTAGTTTTAATCATAGTCAAAAGTTAATGGTTTGTCAATCTGCCACTCGGTGAAAGTCAAAAAAAATACTGCTAAATTGAGTTTAGACGTATCAATAACAACCAAAAAACGCACCATTTTCCCAGGTTTACCTTACCCTATGACAGTATGATATTCTTTGATTTGTCCGTACCATAACCGGTCAATGGCATAACTTTTTCAATGACTAATAATCCAGATTATCCCTAAAGCTTGGGGCTTGGATATCTTCTGTTAAAAATGGTTTCGCCGGTTCATAGTAAGTATAACGCGCTGGTACATCCACCAATTCCTTTTCCGGGTATCTTAAGGCTGTCAGCTTGCCTCCAAAAACACATCCTGTATCAATATCGATGGTATTATTTAACCACTCCGCCTTGGCAACCGGCGTATGCCCGAAGACCACCATCGCTTTTCCCCGATATTCCGAAGCCCAGTCATAACGTACAGGCAAACCAAATTCATCGATTTCACTGGTGGTTTCTCCAAATAAGGCAAACTCCCGAACTGTTTTCGACTCCCGGCCCTGGTATTCTTCTTTCATTCCGGCATGGGCTACCACCAGTTTTCCATCGTCAAAAAGATAATGACTGGGGAGACCACCCAGAAACTCCTTAACATCCTCCGAAAATTCAGCCGGTTCTTCAGCCAACTGCTCTAGCGTTTCAGCAAGCCCATGCTTAATCTGAACGTTACGGCCCGAAAGTTTACGGACTAATTTCATATCATGGTTTCCCGGTACGCAATAGGCAATGCCTGTTTGTACCATGCTCATGGCAATCTTTAAAACCAATACAACCTTAGGGCCTCGGTCAACTAAATCACCCAAGAAAATCACTTTCCGTCCTTCAGGATGAGTCACGGTAAACCCGTATTCACCGGAACCCTCGATAATTATATATCCCAGCTTTTCAAGTAAGATTTTCAGCTCATCGAAACATCCGTGGATATCTCCGATAATATCAAAGGGACCATGGTCCGATTTTTGGACGATTAAAGCCGATTCAGGAATGATCGTCTTCATAACTTGGAATACCTCCAAATCTCCTTTCATCCATGTCACATATCTATAATCTCCAGGCCAGAAAATAAAAAAACCTGCAACATTCTGCAGGTTTACTCTCCAACTATGTACTTAAGTTACTATCACAATGATGAAATCAGAGATAATTGTCGATATTGATGGTGGAGGCGGGGGGAGTCGAACCCCCGTCCGAAAAGGCATTAACCGAAGCATCTCCGGGTGCAGACTGCAATTTGAACTTCGCCTTCGGCTCGTCTACAGACGAACTAGCCGTCGGCTATCTCGATGATCTTAGCGCCAGTCTCCGAGAATTGACTGGCGAGCGCCCCGGTTTATTTGACGCCCGCCCCGACCTCCCGGGTTAAGTTCGGTTTGGACGGCCGCTTATATTAAGCAGCTAAAGCGTAATTGTTATTGGCACTTATTGTGCTTGCTGCAGTTTAACGAGGCCACAGCACCTCGACCCGCTTCTCCGATTAACACACTCCCCGTCGAAACCGGTCGCCCCCGATTTGTTAAGGTAGTGTCGTTCAAGGATGAGGCATGAAGCTTGAATTCTCCCGTCAGCCATCTCCTCATCAATTTTATTATATGCGATCTTTCAATTTAATTAAATAGCAAGTTCTAGGCAATTAGTTTTTTCAAGATCCCGCGTGGTTTTCCTTTTGCTTGATAAACCGTTGTGGAAGATCTAGATCCGGCGCCTTCACAGCAGCGCACCAGATGACTCTTGCCGAAATGAACGAGCCAACTTCTTCGAATCAACTTGCGGCGTCAGAGGCAAGTCATGCAGGGAACGACCAAGCGAGAGACGGAACCGTACTAAAGTACGGTGAGTATCGCAGCGCGAAAGTGACGAGCAAAAAGCAGCTTATCACGCCGCACTCGCGAATTTCGGCAAAAAAAGAACAGCACTTGCAGAACAATAACTTAACATCCACGTGCCCTGTCACGCATTGCGCGGTCGATCTCGCGGGCGGCATCACGTTTCGCAATATCCTCCCGCTTATCATACAACTTCTTCCCCTTGGCCAACGCCAATGTCACCTTAACCCGGCCCCGCTCATTAAAATACATCTCCAACGGCACCAAGGTCAATCCTTGTTCCCGCACTTTGCTGAAAAGCCGGAGAATTTCCCCTTTATGCATCAACAGTTTCCGGGTCCGTAAAGGATCATGGTTGAAACGGTTACCGTAATCATAAGGGCTGATATGGCAGTTTTCCAGTAATACCTCATTGTTCCGGATAATTGCAAAACTATCCTGAAGATTGCCTTTCCCGTTGCGAAGCGATTTCACTTCGGTTCCGGTGAGGACGATCCCCGCTTCAAAGGTTTCCTCAATAAAATATTCGTGCCTTGCCCGGCGATTGATTGTGATTGATTTCCGTTCAGCCATGAAGATCCCTTCACTTTCATTTGTGCTTTCCTATTATAGCATGATAGATTTATTTGTCAACCGTACTAAATGTTATTACCGGTTTTCACCCTTTAGTCATAAAAAAAACAGGCTCCCTAAGGAACCTGTTGTTATTCTTTCTAGGTTAATCCGTTGGTGATGCTTAATTCTTTACCAGTTCGTAAGCATCTCTAGCGATCAACAACTCTTCGTTGGTGGGGATGACCGCAACCGTCACTTTCGAACGGGACTTTGTGATCACAGCTTCTTTTCCATGAAGCCCTTCATTTTTCTTTTCGTCCAATTCGACACCCATATGAGCCAGTCTCGAACAGACATCGGCACGGACCATCCAGTCGTTTTCACCGATTCCGGCGGTAAAGACGATGGCATCCAAGCCGCCTAATTCGGCATAATAAGAACCGACATATTTGACAATCCGCTGAATAAACACATTATAAACATCGATAGCCCGTTCATCGCCTTCAAGCCGTGCTTTTTGAATATCGCGCAAATCGCTGAAACCGGCCATACCCAAGAATCCGCTCTTTTTATTCAGTAAATTGTCAATCTCCGTCGGATTTAAGTTCAATTTATTTTGCAAATAGGCCACAATTGCCGGGTCAATATCTCCACACCGGGTTCCCATAACCATTCCTTCGAGAGGGGTGAAACCCATGGATGTATCGATACATTTACCGTCTTTAATAGCAGCTGCACTGCTACCATTACCCAAGTGCAATGTGATTAATTTAAATTTGGAAGGGTTTTTGCCCAGGAACTTTGCGGCTTGTTGAGAGACATACCGATGGGAGGTTCCATGGAAACCATACCGACGAATCCGGTATTTTTCATAATATACGTAGGGTAATGCATAAAGGTATGAACTGCGAGGCATTGTCTGATGAAATGCCGTATCGAATACTGCAATTTGCGGAGTATTCGGCATTAATTCCCGACATGCCCTGATCCCCATAATATTGGCAGGCATATGCAACGGACCAAGTTCACGTAAACTTTCAATCTGTTCCATATCCTTTTCAGTGATTACAATCGCAGAAGAGTAAATCTCACCGCCATGCAACACCCGGTGGCCGACAGCTTTAATTTCATCCAAAGAAGCAATGCTGCCGGTTTGAGGATCCGTTAATAAGTCAAAGACAGCTTTCAATGCTTCGCTGTGATTGGAAATTTTAGTTTCAATCTTCAGCTTCTCTTCATTTAACTTTTGGTGCCCGATGACTGAGTTGCCGGTGCCGACTCCGATCCGTTCCACCACACCCGAGGCGAGCACAGTCTCGGTTTGCATTTGATACAATTTGTACTTCAGGGAAGAACTGCCGCTGTTAAGAACGAGTATTAACAAAAGAAAGGCCTCCCAACAATCATGTAGTTTTTAGTAAATCACGAATATTATTATAGATCATACAAATACCAGAAGCAATTGAATTTATACATCCTTAATATTACGAATTTGTTGCAATTTTTTAATTTATCGTTTTTTAGTAAGACATATTGCTGGCAACAATATAAAAGCCGGTTGTATAACCGGCTTCTAATTATTAATTAGTCCACTTTCGTATTGATCTTAAAGACTTCACATTGATGACAAAATTCCCGTTTTTCATTGGCGCTTCCCATCGGCGCTCCGTCAGGATTCAGTGTATTTGGGATCAACCAGCATTTTTCCTCTTTACTTTGATATGCCGGACAGTTCACCTGATTACAATCGAGAACCCGCCAACACCGTTGGAAATCCCGTTTAACTTTAAAACGCCCAACCAATGCGGTTAACTGACCAGCCATTTCCACCAATTGGGCTGAAGATACAGCCAAATTTTCCATATTCACCCGCTGTTCTTGGGTTGATGCAGCCACTTGATTGGCGCCGTCCACATTTTGTTGGGCAATGGCTGCAACCTGTTTCATGGTAGAACTCATTTCTTTACTGCTGGCAGCCTGCTCTTCCGAAGCTGCGGCAATTTCATGAATGGCGTGCACCGTCTGGTTTACAGCTTCCGTAATCTGGCTAAAGGTTTCTTTGGCTGCGATGGCTAATTCCGTTCCTTCATCAACCACTTGCGTTCCAATGGCCATCGCTTCAACCGCTGATTGGGTCTCCGTTTGAATCTCACTGATCATGGCAACGATTTGAGACGCCGAATTAGTGGACTGCTCAGCCAACACCCGGATTTCATCAGCAACCACAGAAAACCCCCGACCATGTTCACCGGCTCTGGCAGCCTCAATCGCAGCATTGAGGGCCAACAAGTTGGTTTGACGGGAAATTCCCCGCATCACATCGACGATCTTTCCGATCTCCACCGAACTGGCACCTAAACGCCGGACGACTTCCGCGGAGCTGTCCACGGTTTCTTTGACTTTCATAATTTTATCATGAACATTTTGAACGATTTCTTCGCCCTTCTTGGCACGTTCTGCAGCATGATTGGAAAATTCAGCCGCTTTTTGGGCTTCAGCAGCAACCTGTTGAGCATTTTCCGACATTTGCCCGGTAGCCAACACTGAAATTTGAACATTTTCATGTTGTTCTTCAGTCGCCTTGGTGATCTGCTCAATGGTCCCGGAAATCTTTTGCGTTGCAATATTGGCGCTTTCGGCCATTGAACTCATTTCAGTAGCAGCTAAAGCCACTTGTTCAGCTGCATTCAAATTTTCCTGCAATACAGTCCGAAGGTTTTTCAACATCTTATTAAACATTTCAGCTAAGAACTTAAACTCATCATTGCTATTGATCTCCAGTTCGCCGCTGAGATCATTTTCGGCAATTTGTTTAGAGAGGATAGCGATTTGCCGTAACGGTGAAATAACCCAACGTTCCAACAGCAAACTACCCATACCTAAAGCTACTATCAAACAAACCAGCGTCATGATAACTCTCAATACTTGATTTTCCTCAGGAACCAATCCCAACACTAAAGTCCTAATCGCAAAAATAATGATAATACTAACGAGAAACTTCGTTTTAATGCTGGAAAAAAATTTCAACATCATTCCCTCCCTGTTTTATACGAAACGGTTGCAATCTGCAAGCCTCTCCGACGCTGAATATTTTATGTTTCGACAAAATTAGTAGATTTCCTCCAGATCTCTATAACTTATATCGTCAATTTCACACAAAAAAAAGGGCCTTTAGCCCTAAAAAACCCGGTCATATACTTCGACCAAAATCAAGAGTAAACCGAAAACTATCGCTAACCACATGGTGGCTTTATCCAATAGTTTTTCTAAGCCTTTATTTTTTGCAAAAAACAGCTGGCCACCGGAACCAATAGCTCCCAAACCCTCTCCCTTACTGGGTTGCAATACAATAATAGCAATCAATGCTACGGCGGCGATCATCAATAAAACTTGCAAAAATATCTTCAAAAAGAAACACCCCCAACCCAAATTCACTTCAATATTTTAGCACATCAAAGGGGAATCTACAAGCAAAATTCTAATATTTGCCTCGCTTACATTCGAAAAAAGATATAATTTTTGAGGGTCACAGTACACAGTTCACGGTTCACAGTACACAGTTCACGGTTCACAGTACACAGTACACAGTTCACAGCGTAAAAAAGGGGATCAAGACTACTCTCAATCCCCTCTTCATACGAATACCCAGTATCCTGTACCCGTTTGATATTACAGGCTCAGGTTGTAGAAAGCTTTTTTACCCGGATAGATAGCTTGATCCATTAACATGTCTTCGATCCGGAGCAATTGATTGTACTTGGCAACCCGATCAGTCCGGGACGGAGCACCGGTCTTGATCTGTCCGGCATTAGTAGCTACGGCAATATCAGCGATGGTAACATCTTCGGTCTCACCGGAACGATGCGAAATAATCGCAGTATAACCAGCCCGTTTAGCCATTTCGATCGCATCCAGAGTTTCGGTTAAGGTACCGATCTGGTTCACCTTAATGAGAATCGCGTTGGCAACACCAAGTTTGATGCCTTTTTCCAAACGTTCGGTATTAGTTACGAACAAGTCGTCACCAACCAATTGAACGGTTTTACCCAAACGTTCGGTAAGCATCTTCCAACCGTTCCAGTCTTCTTCGGCCATACCGTCTTCAATGGAGATAATCGGATAATTCTTGACCAGATCCGCCCAGAACTCGACCATCTCTTCAGAGGTCTTCATGATGTCGGACTTCCAGAAGTAATATTTGCCTTCCTCGCCCTTTGCTTTGGCAGCATCCCAAAGTTCGGTAGAAGCCGGATCCATTGCGATCTTGATATCATCGCCCGGTTTGAAACCGGCTTTCTCGATGGCTGCCATAATTACATCCAAAGCTTCCTGATTGCTCTTTAAGTTCGGAGCATAACCGCCTTCATCCCCTACCGACGTGCTGTAACCTTTATCTTTAAGTACTTTTTTCAACGCATGAAAAATCTCTGCACCCCAACGCAAGCATTCGTTGAAGCTTTCGGCACCGACCGGCATGATCATGAATTCCTGGAGATCCACACTGTTATCAGCGTGTTTACCGCCATTTAAGATATTCATCATCGGAACCGGAAGCTCTTTTGCGTTGCAACCGCCTAAATAACGATAGAGCGGTATATTCAAGCTATTTGCTGCAGCCTTCGCAACAGCCAAAGATACACCGAGAATGGCATTGGCACCTAATTTGGATTTATTCGGCGTGCCATCGAGCTCGATCATTAACCGGTCGATAGCAACCTGATCTAAAGCGTCTAAACCGACAATTTCAGAAGCAATTTCATCATTTACATTATCAACGGCTTTTTGAACGCCTTTCCCAAGATAACGCTTTTTGTCATCATCCCGAAGTTCAACCGCTTCAAAAGCACCGGTAGATGCTCCCGAAGGAACCGCAGCCCGGCCAACGCTACCGTCAGCTAATTCCACTTCTACCTCAACCGTAGGATTACCGCGGGAATCTAATATTTCGCGGCCATAAACATCAACAATTGTCGTCATTTGATGATCCTCCCATTTTTGAATATTTAAAACCGAAGATCTTTCCAAATAATTATTACCAAATCCTTACCGAGTCAGTCAATCTTATTTTTAAATGTTCAGATAGATTTAATGCAACGTCCAATTTCTGAGTCCGAGTTCCGGGTTATAGGAGTCAGGAGTTAGGAGACAGGAGATGTTGCGGGTATGGATTCTAAGCAATAGTGCACAGTACACAGTTCACAGTTAAGGCATGAGGTTTGTTGCCTTTTTCCCTTTACACTTGAGATTCTGTCTTCTATCTTCTATATTCTGTCTTTTAAATCTCCTAACTCCTGTCTCCTGTCTACTGACTTCTAATTACCCAGCACCCAACCTGATACTTATCTTTTAATCAGTGAATTCCCGGTCATTTCTCCCGGTTTCTCGATGCCCAACAGATCCAATACGGTCGGGGCCAAATCGGCCAAGCCGCCGTTATTAACAGTATAATCCCCTTCCACACCGGCGATGATCACCGGTACAGGGAAAGTGGTATGGGCCGTATACGGTTCATTGGTCTGATAATCAACCATCAACTCGGCATTTCCATGGTCAGCCGTAATGATTACGGCACCGCCTTTCTCAAGGATAGCGGGAACAACCTTCGAAAGGCAACGGTCGACCGTCTCCACAGCTGCGCGGGCAGCTTCCGAAACTCCGGTATGGCCGACCATATCGCAGTTGGCATAATTCATAATAATGACATCGAATTTATTCGAAGCGATCTGCTCTAAAACGGTTTCCGTCACCGGAATGGCACTCATCTCCGGTTGCAAATCATAGGTTGGTACTTTCGGAGAAGGGATCAAAATCCGTTCTTCGCCCGGGAATGGGGTTTCTTCTCCGCCATTGAAAAAGAAGGTCACATGAGCATACTTCTCAGTTTCAGCAATCCGTAACTGTTTCAAGCCGTGATTGGCTAAGACTTCAGCCAAAATATTTTTCATCCGTTCTTCCGGCGGGAAAAGTAAAGGCGCGTTCAACGTCTCGTCATATTGCGTCATGCAAACAAAATGGGTATTTAAGAAACCGCCACGGCGTTCAAAACCTTTAAAATCCGGATCAACAAAGGTCCGGGTAATCTCTCGGGCCCGGTCCGGCCGGAAATTGAAGAAGATGACCGGATCGCCTGCCTTTATAAGACCTAACGGTTTGCCGTCTTTGGTAATCACCGTCGGCAATACAAACTCATCGGTCACTTGATTAGCATAGGAGTTTTGAATGGCCTGTCCCGCTGAATCTGCACTTTCTCCTTCGCCATAAACCATGGCAGCATAGGCTTTCTCAACCCTCTCCCAGCGGTTATCCCGATCCATCGCATAGTAACGGCCGCTGATCGTCGCAATTTGTCCAATGCCTTTCTCCGCACAGACCTTTTCCAATTCATCCAAGTATTCCGCGGCACTGGCCGGCGGTGTATCGCGTCCGTCCAAAAAAGCATGAATGTAAACTTCTTTTACTCCAAATTCCTTAGCCAACTGCAATAAACCGTAAAGATGCTCCGTGTGGCTATGGACGCCGCCCGGTGAAACCAATCCCATCAAATGCAAGGGACGGTTTTCTTTAACGGTATAATTGATCAAATCGAGAAAAACTTTGTTTTGTTTGAATTCTCCTTCACGCAGGGCTTTCGAAATCTTGACCAGGCTTTGATAAACCACCCGGCCTGCACCGATATTTAAGTGCCCGACTTCAGAGGTACCCATTTGCCCTTCCGGAAGCCCGACAGCCTCTCCGGAACATAGCAGGGTAGCGTGGGGATATTTCTGGAACAGCGAATCTAGAAACGGAGTTGACGCCTGCTTAATGGCATTGTGCTCCGAGCGGGGGTTGTCTCCCCAACCGTCCAAAATGATGAGAGCTACTGGTCTATAACCCATAAAATATTGTCCTCCACTATCACCTATTGATTGTAACGCACGATTTTCACAAAGGACTCCGGATCCAGGCTGGCTCCGCCGACCAGAGCGCCATCGATCTCAGGTTGGTCCATAAACTCTTTAATATTATCCGGTTTCACACTGCCGCCATACTGGATGCGCATCGCTTGAGCCGTTTCATGGCCATACCGAGCTCTGACGGTATCCCGAATCCAACCGATGACCCGGTTGGCATCCGGACCATCAGATGACTTTCCGGTACCAATGGCCCAAATCGGCTCATAAGCAATGACAATCTGCGGAACTAAGGACGGCTCAACGCCTTCCAATGCTTTTTCGGTTTGCATCCGGACCAACGACTCGGTCTGGCCGGATTCCCGTTGTTCCAGCGATTCTCCAACGCAAATAATCGGCTTAATCCCGGCATCCAAAGCAGCTTTTACCTTCTGATTGACGTCAGCATCGGTTTCACCAAAATACTGCCGCCGTTCCGAGTGGCCGATCACACAATAATCGCAGCCAATCTCTTTGAGCATTAACGGGGAGATTTCGCCAGTGTAGGCCCCTTCATTCTTCCAATAAAGGTTCTGCGCTCCAAGGCCGAAACGGGTTCCCTTAATTAGCTGTTTCACAGCAGCAAGGGCTGTAAACGGAGGGCAAAACACTACTTCCACTTCGTCATAGTCGCCCAGTTTCGCCACAACCGCCTTGACCAATTCTTCAGCTTCGGAAACTGTCTTGTACATCTTCCAGTTTCCGGCGATAATCGGTTTACGCATTCACAACCTCCACTTATTAATTTTCAGTAACCGGCCGCAGTTGACAGCCTTTCTTTAGACTCTCCCCTCATGATTCTCCGCTGTCAACTGCATCTCTGCCCGGTCTCTCACAAACTTATTCTTTATCGGTCAATGCCGCTACACCCGGCAGTTCGATCCCTTCCATAAACTCAAGGGAAGCGCCGCCACCGGTGGATACATGGGTCACCTTATCGGCATACCCCAGCTGTTCGACGGCTGCGGCCGAATCGCCTCCGCCAACGATGGTCGTACCTGCGCATTGAGCCATGGCTTCAGCGATGGCTTTGGTACCTACGGCAAACTGAGGTACTTCAAAGACGCCCATCGGTCCGTTCCAAATGACGGTTTTGGCATGTTTAACCACATCGGCAAAGAGCTTGATGGTTTCCGGCCCGATATCTACTCCCTGTAAATCCGCAGGAATGGCATCGGATGATACAGTCTTTGTCAAGGTCGGATTTTTGAAATCATCGGTAACAACCGTGTCAACCGGTAAAAGCAGTTTGACGCCTTTGGCTTCCGCCTTGGCCATCATCTCTTTGGCAAAATCGATCTTTTCAGCATCCAACAACGAACGGCCAATCTCTTTGCCCTGAGCTTTTAAGAACGTATAAGCCATACCGCCGCCAATAATCAATGCATCAACTTTATCCAAAAGATTTCGGATCACACCCAGTTTATCGGAGACCTTCGCTCCACCTAAAATCGCAACAAAGGGACGATCCGGATCGGACAAAGCTTTGCCCATGATATCGATCTCTTTTTGCATTAAGTATCCTGCTACAGCCGGTTTTAAATACGCCGTTACACCGGCTGTTGAAGCATGAGCCCGGTGCGCTGTTCCGAAAGCATCATTAACATAGATATCTGCAAGCTCAGCCAATTTCTTTGAAAATTCGGCATCATTGGCTTCTTCTTCTTTATAGAACCGAACGTTCTCAAGGAGAACTACTCCGCCTTCGGGAAGCGCTGCAATAGCTTGTTTCGGCTCATCACCGATACAATCATTCACTTTCACTACATCTTTCCCTAAAACCTCGGAAAGACGGCGGCCAATGGCATCCAAACGATACTTTTCATTGACTGCCCCCTTAGGACGGCCAAAATGCGATACCAAAATCACTTTAGCTCCCCGTTCCGTTAAGCTCTTAATGGTGGGAACGGCCGCCCGAATCCGGCGATCATCGGTAATATTACCGTTATCATCCACCGGAACGTTAAAGTCGACTCTCACTAAGACGCGTTTACCCTTGACTTCGATGTCATCAATTGATAATTTTCTCATGCGGAACCTCCTCTACTATATTGACTATCGGATTACCCTTGGAATCCTCATCGAACGGCTTAACGGCGATAATCTTTAGCCATCCTTTCGGCTCCGATAGCTATTTAACCCACCTATATCGAATGAATCATCTCCATAATTCCGACGTTTATGCAAAGTGCCGACAGTTGTGGATTCCATGGGACAAACCAAATTATTCTTTCTCTTTAATTAATACATCTCCTGCATTGTTCACAAATTTTTCAGCAAATCGACATATATCCCGCAAACGGTGATTTACTGCCGATTTACTGATCGGCGGTTGATGCAGTTCAGCCAACTCTTTTAAGCTGGCTTCAGGATGTTCAAGGCGGAGTGACGCCGTATATTGCAAGTTTGCAGATAATTGAGACAAAGCATTATGTTCCATCAACTGCTGGATTAATTCAACCTGCTTCCAGGCAGAAGAAAGGGTTTTTTCCAGATTGGCGGTTTCGCAATTGACGAGCCGATTGACTTCACCCCGTAATCCTTTGATCACCCGAATCTCCTCCAACTTAATGACACCCTGATAAGCATTGATCAAAGATAAAAAACGGGCGATGCTTTCACTGTCTTTCAGATAGACCAGATATTGATCTTTCCGTTTTCCCTGTTTGGCTTTTAAATTCAGCAAACTCATCAGATAAACCAAGCTATCGGCAAATTCCTCGTTTGAAGTTACCAATTCCAGATGATAGGTGGTTTTCTGGGGGTCAGATATGGAGCCTCCCGCCAGAAATGCCCCCCGTAAAAAAGAAGCCCGGCAGCATGGTTTGCGCACTAAATCAGAATTAATCCCGCTTTCAATCCGATTTTCCCGGGTTAACATCCCCAATTCATAGGTCATGTCGGCCAACCGTTCCTGGTATGGTATGATCAGCAAATAGCGATGATGTTTACCCAGTCGTTCCACCTGCTCGACCCGGATTTCAGATACCACTTGATAACTGGATTTCAACAAACGGACAACCCGCCGAACCACTGCTGCTGATTCGGAAGTGATCGAAATCGACCACTTCTCTTTTCCAACAATATGAATGCATCCCGATATATGCAATATAGCAGCAAGCTCCGCTTTAATACAATCAACGCATCCGTTCCATTCAGCACGGGTCACTTCATCTCGAACCTGTTGAGAAAAACGTTCCATGTTTCCCTCCAGTTTTTATTGTGCATAGTCCAGTCGACATAAGCACAGTTGATACTGCCTGGTTCCCAATACATAGAGCAATTCGCCGGTTAATCTCTTTATTAGGGAAACGAGCAGTCAATGATAAGTATATTCAACCATATACCAACATAAAAATGGAATAAATTATAAATACGGGATGAAACAATCGAGGTTTGTCGGAGATATCATTTCGCCGGTGGCAGTGGAAGATACGGAGGGGGCCGATGATCAATACGATCTGGTTTTTTTTGATCTTTGTCAGTATTTTTACTGCAGTAGCCGATGGACGATTGACCACTGTATCCGAATCCATCTTTAAAAGTACAGCCCATGCGGTCGAGTTCACCATCGGCTTAGCGGGAGCTATCGCCTTCTGGTCCGGAATGTTGAAGATCGCTGAAGTTTCGGGGATCACCCGGATCATTGCCCGGCTTTTTCAACCGCTATTAACCCGACTTTTTCCGGTTCTCAAAGGCCACCGGAACATCATCGGTTTAATTTCGATGACAGTGACTGCCAACTTGTTAGGTTTAGGGAATGTCGCCACTCCCCTCGGCCTAAAAACCATGGAAGAACTTCAAAAACTCAATCCTAAGTCTGAACGGGCTTCAGATGAAATCTGTACTTTTTTGTCCTTGATTTTAGGCGGATTATGTATCTTGCCGACGACCTTGATTGCCGTCCGTGCCAAAGCCGGTTCCACCAATCCCGGTGCCATTCTGATTCCGGTCATTCTGGTTTCGCTAACCGGAACCATTACCGGATTAACTGCCAATTATCTCTTACTCCGCGCTCACCAGTGGTTTCGCCGTAAGGAGTGATAACCATGGCCTGGCTGATTAAACTTTCCCACTGGTGCATCCCCATTTTACTGTTGGCCATTTTAGGCACAGGATATTATAAAAAAATCAAAGTTTATGAAGTTTTCATTCAAGGAGCTATCGAAGGACTGCAAACTACCTTCAAGTTAATGCCCTATATCATTGCCATTTTTACGGCCATCGGCTTATTCCGGACATCCGGTGCCCTGGAATGGCTTCTCCGTCTCTTCAGGCCGGTACTCCTCTGGCTTCATCTGCCTCCGGATCTCTTAACCCTTGGCATTTTAAAGCCTTTGTCCGGTTCAGCCGCCTTGGGAACAACCGCCGAATTATTGAGTAAATACGGACCCGACTCTGTCCTTGGAATGACTGCATCCATCATTCAAGGAAGCTGCGAAACCACCTTTTATGTCATCTCATTATATCTGGGTTCCGTAGGTATCCGGGACAGCCGTCATCTAATAGCCGTAGGACTCATCAGCGAGTTGGCCGCCTTTGCTATGGCATTATGGATCGGATCACTCATTGGCCACTGAATAAACCTGATCCAAAGCGGTTTTGATTTGATTATTATCTCCCGTTGGCAACTCCTGTTCCGGAACAGGCTCCTTTTCTTCGGATTTCATTTCCGATTGAATTTGCTTATCCAGTTGAATATTGATTTCCAGCTGATTTTCAGCAATATCCAATAACCCTTTTAAGAAACTCTTAAATTGGCTTTTGAAAAACTCCACCTGATTTTTGAGGGTTGCCAGTTTCTGAATTTCCCCTTGAATCTCTTCTTTGATCCGCCCTTTAATCCGATCGCCCTTTTGCTCAGCGTCACGAATGATCAGATCGGCATGTCGTTTGGCAGCATTTTTCACTTCTTCCGCCGTTTCTTGAGCCAATACCATTGCATTACGTAACGTTTCTTCCATCAATTGATACTGTGCCAGTTTAGCGTTGAGTTCATCCAACTTTTCCTTCAGGTCGATATTTTCGCGATATAAATGTTCATAATCATGAGTAATCTTAGCCATAAATTCCTGAACTTCCTGAACATTATAGCCCCGAAAACTACGTCGAAAAACCGTCGTTTCCAAATCTACCGGGGTAAGCATCAAATATCACTCCTCTTTCAATTATTCACCCAATTCAATATGTAGGTGCACAGTACACGGTTCACAGTACACACTCACAATAGGGCAATACATATCTCAAAACAACAAAAAACCAAAATCTCAGGCTTTGTCATTTTAAAATTGTACATTTTAATAACCATTAACTGTGAACTGTGCACTGTGCACTGTGTACCTTTTAATCTCTGCCAACTGTTTTATATCAACCTAACCAAAACAACTCCGATACGCCCTTTTTTCGATTGGCCGGTAATCTCCCGAAATTCTACCCGGCCGCGGCCCCGCATAGAGATAACATCTCCCGGATTAAGTTGTAAATCCGGCGAACGGGTCGGTTTCCAATTGACTTTCACCTTCTCCGCCTTTATATCCCGAGCCATTTTCGTGCGGGATTCACCGAAGCCCAAAGCCGCTAAAGCATCCAAACGCAAAGAGGCCACGGTTGTCCGAATCTCTTTCTCGCGGCGGTTCGGTAAATTCAGCTGTTCGGGATCAATGCCTTCAACCTTCACAGTATAACTGGAAACAGTCGTTAAATTCATCTGAATATAATCGGCAAGTTCGGGAACGACGATCAGCTGGGCGCTCCCATCGGCAACCAATATATCTCCGAGTTTATGCCGATGAATTCCCAGGCCCATCAACGCCCCAAGATAATCCCGATGGCTTGGGGAAACTCCAGGTGCCGTCGGAGTTATTTCCAAAAAAGCCAATTCGGGTTGGATGGTCTCTGCAAAATAGTAATCGGGATAAATCACCAGGCGGCGGCGTTCCGATTTGGGATAACCTCCAAAGGAATTAAACCGTACGCCGGTTTTCCAACGCAATGCTGCTTCAGCCTGTTCCCGTTCTGGCGGTTCCAAAAAGTCCGTCCATTGCGGGTTCTGGGTTTTGAGAGCTGCATCCGCTAAATCATCGATTCGCGCCAATAATATTTTAAAATCCTGACTTGATTCACTCATCATTTTTTCTCCATCAATGCTCCTAACTGTGAAGAACGTTTGGCTGCGGCTTCCATGGCCTGAATCACAATGCCTGTTAAAGCCCCTTTTTCCAACTCATATAAAGCAGCCGCAGTGGTCCCGCCCGGAGACGTCACTTCATGGCGGAGTAATGCCGGTTCAGATCCGGTCTGGCTGAGCATTTCCGCAGCTCCGACCAACGTCTCCGCAACCAACAATCGAGATTGGTCCCGACTCAAACCCAGCATCACCCCGGCATCAATCATCGCCTCGGCAAAGCGAAAAACATAGGCCGGGCCGCTTCCGCTGGTTGCCGTCACCGCATCCATCTGCTCATCAGCAACCCGGACAACTTTTCCCACTGCTCTGAAAATCGCTTCAACGATTTGACAATCCTCCTCGATAGCCCCGCCTCCGGTGGCATAAGCAGAAATTCCCCGATTCAACCGTGCCGGAGTATTCGGCATGACCCGAACTACCCGGGCCCCCGGTAAAAGTCGTTCCAAACTGGCTACGGTTACCCCGGCAACGATAGAAAGCACCAAATGATCCGGGCCAATCATTGGTGCTAATTGATGACATACTTTTTCCATGGTTTGCGGCTTAACCGCAATAAGTAACACCGGGTTGTCCTCGGCCAACTCCTTTAATGAATGATACAAATAAACGCCCAACGTGCGGCGTAATATTTCAGCCCGCTCCGGATTGATCTCCACCACGCCGATCTGTTCCGGCTGCAACAACCCGTTATGTAAAACCCCTTGAATAATGGCGGAACCCATCATTCCTCCGCCAATAACACCCAACCGTTCCATTAATCCCTCCGGGTTTCCCTTTCTTTTTTAAATAACGTCGACGATAACGAGGCTGAAAAAGCATTTCGTTCCGTCTCTTCCTCCCGAACGATAGGCCGAAGCGGCAATGTCACTTCAACACCTGCAGGAGCAAACAAAAGAATCGAATTGCTCACTTTCTTCACCGAACCATCCAGCGCATAAACGGCGCCACCCAAAAAATCCGCAATCCGGCGGGCTATAACTTTATCTGTCTCTTCCAAATTTAAAATAACGGTCTGCTTATTTTTCAAGTGATCCACAATAGCTTGAACCTCTTCGAACTCCGTCGGCTCCAGAATGATCATCTTCATCGATTTATACGAATTGGTAAGACTAACCACCTTTCCCCGATCCCTGGATTCCCTGGACTCCCGGGTATCCCGTTTCAAAGGTTCCTCATAGGTCGCTGCTATCTCGTTATCTTCAACGATTTCTTCCGCTTCGAATCCTAACAAACCCAAAATCTTCTCAAAAAAGCCGGGATTTGTCGTTTCACCGGCCGGACCTGGTTCGTTTCGAAACTCATTGTCCCGTGAATGCCGCATTCAAAACCACCTCGTTTATTATCGTTCGTCCATCATTTAAATACTGCCGAGCCAATACGAAGGAGGTTGGCTCCCTCTTCTACCGCAATCGGATAATCCTGGCTCATTCCCATCGACAAGTAACGCCACTGGGAAAAATCGCCCGTCTCGGCAATGTCATCAAAAAGTTCCCGCAACCGCCTAAAAACCGGACGAGCCATTTCAGGTTCATCTGATAAAGGAGCCATGGTCATCAAACCGCACGGAATAAGCCTGGGATAAGCTTTTAAGTTCTCCATAAACCCTGGAAGTTCATCCGGAGATAATCCATGTTTGGTTGCTTCCCCCGAAATATTCAGCTGAATCAGGAATTTCACCTGTTTTTGAAGTTTATCGGCCTGCTTGGCCAATTCTGCCACTAGACCTAGCCGATCCACCGAATGAATTAAATCAAAATGTTCTAAAGCAGCCTTCACTTTATTGGTTTGAAGGGTTCCAATCAAATGTTTAACCACATTTCCGGAAAGTAACGGAAATTTCCGGACCCCTTCCTGAACCCGGTTTTCAGCAATATGAGTTACCCCGGCGGCAATAGCTTCCTCGATCCGCGACACATCCACATATTTAGTCACGGCAATCAGAGTTATCTCAGCCGGATCCCGATTTACCCGAAAGGCACTCTCTCGGATCCTTTCCCGAATTTCAGCTAAATTTTGAACCACATTAGCCATCTCAATTACCCCAATAACTTCGAACCCAGCTCAGCCAGATCCGAACGTTCTCCTTTAACAAACGTAATATGCCCGGCGATTTTCTCGTTCTTAAACCGTTCCACTACAAAAGTCAATCCATTACTGTTCGAATCCAAATACGGATGGTCAATCTGATATGGATCGCCGGTCAGGACGATTTTCGTCCCTTCCCCAACCCGGGTGATCACGGTTCGCACCTCATGAGGAGAAAGATTCTGGGCTTCGTCGATCAATAAAAACTGTCCCGGAATACTCCGGCCCCGAATATAGGTCAATGCCTCCAATTCCAGCAAATTCATATCTTTCATACTGTTGACCAAATTATCAATTTTTTCGTTTTTCTCGTGATTGCTAAAGAGAAATTCCAGATTATCATAGATCGGTTGCATCCAAGGCCGCAACTTCTCATTGATATCCCCCGGCAAAAATCCCAAATCATGCCCCATCGGGATCACCGGGCGAGAAACGGAGAGTTTCCGATACTTGGATTCTTCCATCACTTTCTGCAATCCGGCAGCCAGGGCCAATAAGGTTTTCCCGGTTCCGGCCCGGCCGATCAATGTCACCAGCCGGATATCATCATCCAACAGAAGATCCAGCGCAAATTTCTGCTCTTTATTCCTGGCCTTCAAGCCAAAGGGATCCATATTGCCATACCGCAGTGGAACCAGCTTACCCCCGGAAAGATGGCGGGTCAACGCCGATTTGGAGGAACCATAACTGTCTTCGATAATCACCATTTGATTGGGATAAAGATCCGGCTCAGTCAGAACAACAGACCCCGTGCTATAAAAGGTATCAATAAGTTCGGGAGCTACTTTAACAGTACGAAAACCGGTATAAACTTCTTCAATATCGATCTTATCGGTTTCGTAATCTTCCGCCTGAATGCCCAAGGCATCCGCCTTGATTCGCATATTGATGTCTTTGGTAATTAAAATCACCGGCTTATCGGTGCTTTCTTTCAACGCAAGAGCTACCGCAATGATCCGGTTATCGATTTTATTCCGGTCCAACGTCGCCGGAAGTCGGTCAATCTCTTGATGATTAAGTTCAACTCGGAGAATACCCCGGTTTTCCCCCAAGGAAACCCCTTGATCCAGATGGCCGGTTGTCCGGAGTTTATCAAGGAACGAAGATACCCACCTGGCATTTCGTCCCACTTCATCTTGGCGTTTCTTATGGCCATCGATTTCTTCCACCACTGCAATGGGGATGATAATATCATTATCCTGAAAGGCGGTCAATGCCTTTGGATCGTGCACCAACACACTGGTATCCAATACAAATGTTTTTTTCAAAGGCGGGCCTCCTATCGTGATAAAATGGCAGTGCCAAACTCCAATCCGGTAACGATTGCCCTGTTACCATCTGTTTCTACGACCCGTATCTCCTGTTCCTTAAATTCATCTCCTTTCACAATACGTACCCAGGTTTTATCCTTTTTGCGAAAGATCGCCTGAACCGGAATGGAACTTCCCTTGACACGGCGATAAACCATAAATAACTTCTGACGCCTATCCGGCATAAACCGTATTTCCGGATGATTATTATAAAATCCTACCATCATTTTATCATTCGTCAAGGAAATTATATCAATGATTTTAATATTTCTCCAGCCATTTGTTGTTTTAACTTCCCATTCATCGCCTAAACAGGGCGTCCCGACCACCCGCGGGTCAACCTTGGCCACCAGCACCTCGGTGAAAGGTTCAACCAGTTTACCAACGGGTTCACCCTTGGATATCTGGGAAGGAGGAGTTTTTAAAGGGAATTTCTTTTTGAAGATATCCGCAGGCAACTGCCGGATGCTCTCCGGATTAAGCTGTTCTTCCAAACCATCGTACTCTCTATAAAATATCCCAGCTGACGTCGAAGAAATGATCACGATTCCACCAGTCATATAATCCAGTTTAACCAGAGCTTTATTGGCTTCATCCCGACAATTACGAATACTCTGAACTATTCGTTGCCGTTCTTTTTCAAGTAACGCTAAATCAGCGCGGGCTGCCCCTTTATTGGACATAGCCTGGCGACGGAAAATTTCAGAGTTTAACCGTTGCAGCTCCAGTTCCAAGCCATCGTTTTCACTTTGATACAAAGCCACTTTTTTAGCCAACCGCAATGCATCTTCAGGAAGATCTTCGGTGGGTTCCTGACTGATCCAACCGACCACTTCACCGCAGGGAATCTTGGTCCCTGAAGGAATCCGAATCGTTAAATAACCGTCCGCCGGAGCCTGGAGTAGCGTCTCATTTCGAAGATAAACCGCTTCCACCCAGCAGCCTTTTGTGATCGTTCCGGTTTCAACAATAACGGTTCTTTGTGGGAAATTCGCTACAACCAGCCATCCTAATTCCAACATCAACAGAAAAAAGAAAATTAAAACCAAAATTCGCAACCACTTGCCCAGACGGCGCGAACGTTTATGTCGAAACAACGTGACAACCTCCACGTAAGGCAATGACCCCCATCATTCGTCCGGTTGTTTTAGTCGCCCGGTAGGAAAAAAACGGTTCCGAATGACAGATTGTGCAAATATTGGACTGCACAATGGCACTTTGGGGAACACCCGCCTGTTGTAATATCATCGTATTCACTGCGGCCAAATCCACAAAGGTGCCGTTGTCCTCCCGCCGAACGGCATCAGGATATTTTTCATTAAATATATCGGCTAATTCGTCACCAACCTGAAAGCATTTTCCACAAATGGCCGGACCCAAACCAATTCGGCAGTCGGCTGGATTAGTGCCAAAGGCTTCCACCATTGCTTCTAATGTTATCCGGGAAATTTCATGAAGTGTACCTCTCCAGCCGGCATGAGCGATCCCAATGGCCGGCGTCCGCGGATCATAGAAAAAGATGGGCATACAGTCAGCCATAAATACAGCCAACGCCAATCCGGGTTCCCGAGTAATCAACCCATCCGTTTCCGGAATTAAATCGGCCACGTCCATGACTGATTTACCGGGATAGCTCCCATCCACTAAAGCCACTCTCGTGCCATGGACCTGATACCCGGCAATCAACGGATAATCTTCCAACCCCAAACAACGCAAAAAGCGGCGATGATTTGCCATCACACGCTCAAGGCTTTCTCCCGTATGTAAGGCCATATTCCCCGCTTTTTGATTGGAAAACCCCTGAATGACAGAGGAATCATTTAATTCGGAACACTGGACATAACCCAGCTCACCACAACAACAACTAAACCAACGATTCAACGGATCCACCCCTTAAGGCAGCCATTCGACAACTGCTCCCGACTCCAGACTCTGAGCCACTTTAATCAAGCGCTGATTGGATGAACCTCGAAATGGATGTGTCGTTGTCCGCAGACTTTGGATAAAGGGCCCATCCACCAAGACATCCGTATAGGATAACAACTCCCGGTACCCCGGCCGATCAATATGGTTCAACAATTGATCCCACTGATAGCCTGTATACACCCAAATATTCAAGTCATATTTCTTAAAATACGCCGCAAACTCCGCCAAGGCCGGCGCCTGTAAGAACGGTTCTCCACCGCTGAAAGTGATTCCGCTGATTAACGGATTTAAGGGGATTCGTTTCAGTAACGTTTCCCCGTCCACGACTTCCCCTCCGTGAAGATCCCAGGTCTCCGGATTATGGCACCCGGGGCAGGCATGCTCACAACCTTGACAAAATATCGTATGCCGTAATCCCGGGCCGTCCACGATGCTTTCCCGAACCACACCGGCAATCCGCAATTGAATCGTCTTCATAAAACCCTCTTAAATCTGGTGTTTTGCCCGGCGGTACAATTCCGCCCGCTTGGCATCATTAAACCGGTCGATAGTCGACAAATATCCGGTAATCCGGCGAATTCTGCGGATTTGCGTGGAACCGCAGGAAGGACATTCATCTTCGATAATCCCTCGATGGAAACAGCTGGTACATTCATCGATGGGGAAATTAATCCCGACATACCCCATATTGCAATGACCCATATGCCGTAAGAGTTTTTCATAAGCCTCCAGATTGTTCACAGGCGGGGCTTCCATCTCCACATAACTGATATGACCAGCATTGGTGAACTCATGATAGGGCCCTTCAATGCGTACCTTGTCGAAGGAAGAAATCTCATAATCCACCGGCACATGGAAACTATTGGTATAAAATTCCCGATCCGTTACTCCGGGAATCACGCCAAAATCTCTCCGGTCAAGTTTGACAAAACGTCCGGATAAGCCTTCAGCAGGTGTCGCCAGTAAGGTATAGTTGAGATCGTATTCTTCGGCAAAGGCATCGGTTAACTTCCGCATGGTGCTGACGATCTCCAACCCTAACCGTTGCACCATCGGATCTTCTCCATGATGCTTCCCGGTCAGTCGAATTAAGGTTTCCGCCAACCCGATGAAACCAATGGAAAGGGTTCCGTGTTTAAGCACTGGAGCAATCGGATCATTGGGCCCCAGTTTTTCCGAATCAAGATAGAGGCCTTGTCCCATTAAAAATGGCATATCCCGCACTTTCAATTTGGATTGAACCTGATAACGATGATAAAGCTGCCGCGCTGCCAACGTCATCACCGACTCCAGTTCCCGGAAGAAAGCCTCTAACTCACCGCCGGACTTAATGGCCAGCCGAGGCAGGTTAATCGTTGTAAAGGATAAGTTCCCCCGGCCGGTACTGACAGAAGCCCCATGCCGGTTAGCCAACACCCGGGTACGGCAGCCCATATATGATGCTTCATCCCCAAAGGGACGGTTAAAAGACGAATCCATAAAAGCGAACGTAGGATTGAGCCGTTGGGCCGACACCCGCATCGCCAACTGGAAGAGATCATAGTTGGGATCACCGGGATCAAAGTTCACACCATGCTTCAACCGGAAGATAATATTGGGGAAAATCGGAGTCTCCCCATGGCCCAATCCTTTTTCATAAGCTAACAGCAAAGATCGGGTAACCAACCGTCCTTCCGGCGTGGTATCGCAACCCAAGTTGATGCTGCTGAAAGGCACCTGAGCTCCAGCCCGGCTATGCATGGAGTTTAAGTTATAAATCAATGCCTCCATAGCTTGATAAACTTCATCTTCCGATGCGCCAGCCACAAACTTGGCCATATCCCGATCAAAGAAAGCGAAAGACTGTCCGCCGTGCATATCATTTTGCGAGCTTTGCAAAATGATCGCAGCCAAAGCCGTCGCCGAACTCGGACGCTTCGGGGGCCGAATAAAGCCATGGCCGTTATTGAATCCGTTTTCTAAAAGCCGGGCCAGAGGAATTTGAACGCAAGTCAACGTTTTCCCGTAAAAATCCAAGTCATGAATATGATAATCCCCTTCAATATGCGCCCGGGCCATCTCTTCCGGGATTAACCGGTTCAGATAATATTGTTTACTGGCAGCTGACGCAATTTGCAACATCTTGGCAGACGGGGAATTGCTGATATTCGCATTTTCCCGGCTGGTTTCCACCAGGATATCTTGTACGATATCCATCAGTTCTGAACGGGCTTCCCGCATCCGGGTACGGCGATCCCGATACAATATGTAAGCTTTCGCAGTCTTCGCATGGCCCGTTTCGATTAATATTTTTTCGACCGCATCTTGTACATCTTCCACGGTCGGAACGATCATTCCCAGTTTCTTCGTTAAATATTGAACTACGACTTCGGCGAGTTCTTCGGCTAACTGCCGATCCTCACCGCCAATAGCCTTCGCTGCTTTAAAAATAGCAGCCGCAATCTTCGACGAATCAAACTCAACGACCCGGCCATCCCTCTTTCGAATGGAATGAAAAGTCTTTTCCGGACTCCGTTTCATAAATTGCACAACATTCGGAGCTTCTTCAAAATCCATTTTTAACTCCATTGAATTCTTTGCCATCAGCTTTTCTCCTCCGGTTTTTCGTTTCGTTTATCCAAAAACTCTTGCAATTCCCGCATCAACGTTTCCACATCCTTAAACTCGCGATGTACCGAAGCAAACCGAACATAAGCAACGCCATCCAACTTTTTCAGTTCGGCCATAATCAGCTCACCGATATCCGTGGAACGCACTTCCGGCTCCATCCGGTTTCGTAATTCCCGTTCGACTGTATCAATCAAACGTTCAATGGTGATAATCGAAACCGGCCGCTTTTCGCAGGCTTTGAGCAATCCATTGCGAATCTTCTGTCGGTCAAAGGTCTCCCGGCGATCATCTTTTTTAATCACAATTAACGGCGTTTCCTCAATCCGTTCGTAGGTCGTAAAACGCCGTTGACATTCTAAACATTCCCGCCGCCTGCGAATGGCATTATTTTCATCCGATGCTCGGGAATCAATGACTTTGCTGTCGGATCGGCCACAATAAGGACAAAGCATCCTTCAGCCTCCTTAATACCACATCTTGTATCAATTAATATTATATAACCCAATATATGGCGTGTCCAGTTTTTTCTTCCCTAAATATGGCTGAAAGTTTCGATTTACACCCTTTTTTACCGGGATACCTCGGAAATTGCAAAAAATCATCTTGTTGCATTATAAGTAATAATTGCGCAAAACTCAACCTCTGAGATGCCGATAATATGATACTTTTTGCCGGAATATACTTCCAGCATTGTTAGTCGGATAGACACAGCCATTTTTTTGAGAAATATCCTGGAATCATCGTTCAAATTACCGTTCATAAAACCTATAAGTTTGTCCCCAAAAAATCAGAGCCCAACAATAAACGTTAGGCTCTTCCGGACACTCCCAAATACCCTGTTACTTTAATTAACCTCTGCGTTTAGACGCTGCACCCCGGGTAACAGTACGACCCTTGGGTTCCCGTTGAGTTCCCCCAAAACTGGGTTTTTCCTTCGACCTATTCCCGGCCTTTTTCCCGGGTTTAACCCCGGCTTTTGCTCCTTTATCTCCTTTCGGCCTGCCTGGCGGCCGGATCAGGCACTTAGGCCCATAGCCGATCAGGTCTTCCCGCCCCGCCAGAGTAAGGGCTTCATAGACCAATTTATAGTTAGACGGTTTCCGATATTGCAAGAGTGCCCGCTGCATCGCCTTTTCCTTCGGCGATTTGGGCACATACACCTTTTCCATGGTCCGCGGATCCAATCCAGTATAAAACATACACGTGGAAAGGCTCCCCGGCGTCGGATAAAAGTCCTGAACCTGCTCCGGCGTATACCTGATATCTCTCAAGTATTCCGCCAGTTCAATGGCTGCCGCCAAATCACTGCCAGGATGGCTCGACAACAAATACGGCACCAAATATTGCTCTTTTCCCAGTTTCCGGTTGATCTCATAAAACTTTTTGACGAACCGGTCATAAACAGCCCGGCCGGGTTTACCCATCCGGCTTAACACCCGGTCGACCACATGTTCCGGCGCCACTTTCAACTGGCCGCTGACATGATGTTCGCAAAGTTCCTCGAAAAAGGTATCATCTTTATCGAGCATTAGATAATCATAACGAATTCCGGACCGGATAAAAACCTTTTTCACTTCGGGCAATTCCCGCAATTTCCGAAGCAGTTGCAAATATTCGCTGTGATCAACGACCAGATGCCGGCAACCGCCTTTATCCATACACTGTTTACCTTTACAAGTTCCCTGTTTGGCTTGCACCCTACAGGCCGGATTGCGGAAATTAGCCGTAGGCCCTCCCACGTCATGAATATATCCTTTAAAATTATCCATCCATACCAATTTCTTTGCTTCGGCAAGGATCGACGCTTGGCTCCGCTTTTGAATGATCCGGCCCTGATGGAAGGTGAGTGCACAAAAAGAGCATCCCCCAAAACATCCCCGGTGGCTGGTAATACTGAATCCCACTTCTTGAATGGCCGGGACACCGCCCTCAGCCTCGTAAACCGGATGATAGGTCCTTTGATAAGGCAAAGCATAAACCCGGTCCATCTCCTCCACGGTGAGCGGCAGAGCCGGAGGGTTTTGTACCAGATACCGGTTCCCGTGGGGTTGAACCAAAATGTTGCCCCGGATGGGATCCTGCTCATCATATTGGATTTTAAAAGCCTCCGCATAGCGCACTTTATCCGATTTTACCTCTTCAAAAGAAGGCACCATCACCGTTTTGACACTTTTCTCAAGGCCCGTCAGATCATCTGTCAGATAACAAGTGCCCCGGACATCCCGGATCTCTTGGATCCTTTCACCTTTGGCCAAGCGGGCGGCAACTTCCAGTATCGGCTTTTCGCCCATGCCATAGATCAACAGATCCGCCTTGGAATCCACCAAAATCGAGCGGCGTACCGAATCGCTCCAATAATCGTAATGGGCAAACCGCCGCAGACTGGCTTCGGTTCCGCCCAAAATCACTGGAATATCCTTAAAGGCCTCCCGAACCCGGTTGGTATACACGATAACCGCCCGGTCCGGGCGCATTCCCGCTTTTCCGCCGGGAGCATATACATCTTCGCTCCGCGGCTTCTTGCTGGCAGTATAGTGATTCACCATACTGTCGATAACGCCGGAGGAGATCAACACGGCATATTTAGGCCGCCCCATCACCTCAAAATCGCGGGTACTCCGCCAATCCGGCAACGCAATGATACCCACCCGGTAGCCTTCGCTCTCCAACAACCGGGAGATAATGGCAGTCCCGAAACTGGGATGATCCACATAAGCATCTCCGCTAATCAATAAAAAATCCAGCTGGTCCCATCCCCGCTCTGCCATATCAGCCCGGGAAATGGGTAAGAATTGATTACGATGTTTCATCATAGGGCTATTTTACCCTGACCGTGCTGAAGATACAAGTAATTTTCATTTTACAGTTTGATGTGGAAAGTTGACAGTTGCAAAAGATAAAACAACAAAAAAGCAGCCCGTAGGCTGCTTTTTTGTTGTTGATTAGGGTTATTTAGAACGTGTAACCAAGGGTCAACTGATTGAAATCTGCAGAATTGGTTTTGAATTCAGCGCTGATGTTTTTGGTTACGTTGTAACCAACTTTAGCTGCCCAATCATCATTGTCCAGGTTGTATTCGCCACGGACGCTGACTTTGTCTTGGGTGTATGCGGCACCGATCAACGCTTGTTCATCAGATGTGTTCACCGGGTTACCATACTCACCATAGATGGTCACGGACTCGGTAGGTTGGGCTTCAACCTGCCATACCAATGCTGCGTCACCAGTCTTCAGATCCTGGTAGTTCACACCAACAGTGATCATCGGAGAGATTTTGTAATCGAGCTCAATCTGGTAAGCGCCGTTGTCAGCTTCGACTTGACCTAAGTCACCAACGGTTTCATACGACTGAACACCGATTTCCAAATTGATCTTTTCGCCCAAGTTCGGCGAAATATTGACAGCAAACGGAGCTTTCATCTCATGGAAGTTGGCGCCGTCCATCATATCCATAACGCTCGGGTTGTTTCCAAATTGTCCAACCTGAACAGTGACCAAGTCACTCTTGTACGTTAAACTGGCTTCATCGACTTGAACCAAATCCATAAGATCGGACTCCAAGGTCAAATTGTAATCAATATTGGTGTTCAATTTGCCATCCATACTGATTTCGGTTTCAAGAGCACTGGCATGTTCCGTGAGTTTGTATTCAACTTCACCGGAGATAGCAGGGGCTGCAGATACTGCGATTGCTGTGGAGAATACCATGGTTAAGGTGAGAATGGGTGCGATGAATTTCTTCATTGTGTTGCCTCCTAGAATGTTGTTTTGTTGAAATGCTGCGATGAAAACCATGAATCGAAACCACGTTACAACGACATCGGTACCTTGCTTCCTTTAAGCGGCCCCTTTGTTTAACCGGATGAAGTTTTCAAGGTTCCTTGGTTGTAATTCTACACTTTAGCTGCATAAATGTGAATACGCAAAATTTTTCCGGTTAACTACATAATTATGTTGCGCATAATGGAAAAAGAGGATCCGGTCACCATAAAAAAATAAGCATTGTCCCGGTAGACAATACAATTTAATTCGTACCATTCGTCGTTTACGCCCTCGGATGATACTTGGTATAAACGGAACGAATCCGCTCTTTGGTCAAATGAGTGTAAACCTGGGTGCTCGACAGATCCACATGACCCAAAAGTTCCTGAACCACCCGAAGATCAGCCCCATTCTCCAGAAGATGGGTGGCAAACGTGTGCCTCAACGTATGAGGGCTCATCTTCCGGTTCAAGGCCAGCCGTTTCAAATACTTATCAAACATCCGCTGAATGCCGCGGCCGCTAAGACGGGTTCCCCGGTAATTTAAAAACACATACTTGGAGGTAGCTTCGCCCTTTGCCAGTAACACCGGACGAACCTCCGAAAGATACCGGCCCAGTGCCCGTTTCGCCGCTCCGCCCAGCGGAACCAGGCGTTCTTTAGAGCCTTTCCCAAAAACCCGGACATAACCCCGGCTCAGATCAAGATCAGCCAAGGTTAACCCAACCACTTCACTCAAGCGCAGGCCGCTAGAATAAAACAATTCCAGGATAGCCGCATCCCGAAGTCCCAGCGGATCCTTTCGGTCCGGCAGTTCCAATAGAGCATTCACCTCTTCCGGATAAAAAAATTGAGGCAACCGCTTTTCCCGTTTAGGTGTACTGATGGTGACCATCGGATTATGATTCAGATACCCCTGCCGGGAAAGATACTTAAAGAAAGAGCGCAAACAGGAGAGTTTCCGGGAAATAGTGGTTCTTGCCATCTCTTCCCGTTTTAATTTCCCGAGATAACTCCGGATATTCGTATAATTAATCTGCGTGATATCATCGAGTTCGGCATCGCGGAGAAACTGAAAAAACTGGCTAAGATCCAGCCCGTAGCTTTCCAACGTGTGATCCGAATAGTTTAAATTGGCGCGAAGATGGGTCAAAAACTCATCCGCTAAATTTTCAAATGAAACCATAACACCCTCCGATGTTCAGTCAAATCAGCTAACAGTTGAAAGTTCCCCTTTTTAATTGAATGAGTTATCCACGGTATCTATATCTGCCACATGACACTTCGATCAAACGATACCCAGCACCCCTTGGGCAATATTCACGGAATGGCCGTCGATCCGGAGTAAGAATTCGATAATATCCAAATGGGCCGAACTGGTAGCCATGGTCTTCGGGTTACCGGACTGCATCCGGTCAAAATGATTATACCGAAACTCTTTTTCCAATCGTAAAATCCGCGGATGTTCCTGAATCACCCGGGTAGCCAACGCCTTATCTTCCGTTTCAAAGGCCTGTAACGCCAAAATAAAATTATTCTGAATCTGTTGATACATCTGGTTCAATTCTTCAAAACCTTCTTCGGAGAAACGCAATTCCTCCTGATCCATTTTGGAAACAATTTGTACGACACCCATCAGAACATCGCCAATATGTTCCAAATCGTTGGCTGTATACAAAATCTTTATCGTTTTCTGCATCAAGTCATCGGTCAACCGGTTATAACCCAGCCCAGCCAGGAAGCTTGCAATTTTCTTATAAAGAGCATCCATAGCCCCTTCCGTTTCTCTCATCCGGTCAATGGCTTCCTCATTCAAATAATGAAACACCGGCAATACTTGCTGCATCATATTTTCATAGAGTATCCGCCCCATCTCCACCGTTTGCCGGTGGGCTTGGTCCACGGCCAACTCCGGAACTTCAAGTAAGTCTTCCTTCAACAGCCGGGCTTCAGCCAAATCTGGATATTTCTCCGGTAAGAGCCGTTCCATCAGCATCGCCACCTGTTTCACCACCGGCAGAAATCCGATGGCCATCACAATGGAAAATAAGGTATAGGCATTGGCGATCTGATGATTGATATCCCCGGAACTCCATCGGATAACCTCGGTTAACGGCCGATAAAACGGGAGAAAAACCACTCCGTTGATCAGTTTAAAACCAAAATTAGCATAGGCCGCCCGTTTAGAGTCCAACCCGGGCGCCCCCCAACTGGAAAGCAGTCCAGTTAACGTACCTCCCAAATGGGCACCTAACACAAACGGAATAATCGCATATACATCGATCAAATGGTGAGAACCTAAGGTCATCAACAACGCTAAAAATGCCGTACTATTCTGAAAGACAGCCGTCACTAAAATTCCCACCATGAACTCTAACACCGGATAGTTCCGTAAAGCGATGAGTAGTTGAGATATGGCCGGGTTATCCCGCAACGGTTCGGTCGAAACTGACATCACGATCGTCCCGAAAAATATCAGCCCCATGCCAAGGATGGCTTGCCCCAGACTGCGGCGCTTCATCCGCTTGGAAAACATATATAGCAATGAACCTACAAACATCAGGATCAATGCTAAATCCGTCGTCCGAAACACAATGATCTGGGCAGTCAATGAAGCCCCGATGGAAGAACCCAATAATACCTCTAAGGCTTGAGCCAATGGAATCAAACCGGCACTGACAAAACCAACCACCAGCGCTGTAGTAGCACTGCTGCTTTGCAGTCCCAATGTAACCACTGTACCAACTCCCAAGCCCATTCCAGGATAACGGGTTAGGAGTTTGGTCAGTTGTTTCAGCCGCCGGGTCGTCATCTTTTGTAAACTTTCGGAGCACATCTGCATCCCGAAGATAAACAACCCTAACCCGCCGGCGATCCCGATCAATGGAGAAAACCAGTTCATGACGATGGTTCCACCTTTCGCTTAAAAGGATGCCGCTCTCCGGTTTCAATAAAAATCACCATTTCAGCAATATTAACTCCATGATCGGCGATCCGTTCCAAATAACGGACGACCAGTAAAATACCGAAGGCCTGCTCTACTGCATCGGGATTATTTTGAACATAACGAGTTAATTCATCATATAACTCCAGATACAATCGGTCAATCTCCTGGTCATCGGTATCCAGCTCCCAAGCTGCCGTCAAATTGAGATCCCGGTAAGCAGACAAACTTTTCTTTAGCATAATTTGGACCCTTTCAGCCATGCGCGGCACATCCGTTAAGGACTTAAACCATTCCGTTTTCATCTTCAGCCGCAGCATGATTTCAGCAATATCGCAGGCATAATCGCCAATACGTTCCAGTTCACGGCTGATCCGCATCGCTGCAGCCAAGCGCCGTAAATCTTGAACTACTGGTTGCTGAATGGATATCAGTTCCAAAGCATCGAGCTCAAGCTGACTGTCAGCCTGATCGATGGCATCATCGGCATTAATGACGGTTAGGGCCAGTGTTTCATCCTTTTCAATAAAGGATCGCATCGCCAGATGTAACTGCCGATCAACCTGTTCGCTGATGGCCAATACCCGGTCCCTGATATTGACGATCGCCCGATCATAAGCATTCATGCGCCCAAACATGTTCCATCCCCCTTACGCCGCTCCTAATCCACGAGGTGACCATGAAACCTTACCAATCCAGAACCAACCCAAAATATCCGCATCATTTCAAAACCTTCACTGGAATCCCAAATGATTTATCACTGACGAAAATGAATCTTTGATAATAGTATTTTAAAATATTTGGTAAAATGCCTCAATCCAATATCCATTACTTATATCGAATTTAATTTGAAATTAATAAACTCTTTTCATCCATTTTTTTTCCTTAAAACCGCCATAAACACAGAAAAACCGGAGAACTTCCAATGTTCTCCGGTTCAAACCGCCCAAATCCTTAAGCTTAGTTTTCCATTAATATTTTTATGATCTCATCCAACCGGGATAAAGCCCTTTCGGCATAAGCTAAATTCCGTTCTTTCTTCCCCCTGGGTTTTTCTGCTAAAGGTGCAAACAACCCGAAATTCACATTCATCGGCTGAAAATACTTGGGATCGGCGTTACAAATGTAACCGATCAAGGCGCCCAAAGCCGTTTCCGTTGGAAATTCCAACAAACTCTTACCTTTCAGCATTCGTCCGCAGTTGACTCCGGCCAGCCAACCAGCTGCTGCCGACTCCACATATCCTTCAACGCCGGTCATCTGTCCGGCAAAGAATAAATCTTCCCGCCGCTTAGTCTGGAGCGTCGGTTTTAAAACCGTCGGCGCATTGATATACACATTCCGGTGCATGACCCCATAACGCATGAATTCAGCGTTCTCCAGGCCAGGTATCATCCGGAAGACCCGCTGTTGTTCTCCCCACTTCAAATGGGTTTGAAAACCTACCAGATTATACAGGCGTCCTTCACGGTCTTCCGGCCGCAATTGAACTAAAGCGTATGGCCGCCGCCCAGTTCGGGGATCGGTTACACCCACCGGTTTCATCGTCCCGAAACGCAAGGTATCAACGCCCCGTTTGGCTAGAACTTCAACCGGCATACATCCTTCAAAAAAGATAGCCCGTTCATCTGGCAAATGAGCTTCAGAAACCTCAGCATTGACCAGTTCCTGCCAAAAGGCCAGATACTCCTCTTTCGTCATGGGGCAATTGAGATAATCGGCATCTCCCTTGTCATAACGGGAAGCTGCAAAAACAATATCCCGGTTGATGGAGTCACCGCTAACGATGGGTGCAGCTGCATCGTAAAAGTAAAAGTAATTTTTCCCGGTAAAATCCAATATCCGCTGAGCTAAAGTTGGCGAAGTCAGGGGTCCGGTGGCGATAATCGTCGGTCCATCCGGTATTTCCGTACATTCCTCGCGAACCACTTCGACCAGAGAATGACTGGAAAGCTTTTCAGTGATCATTTCCGCAAATTCATGTCGGTTAACCGCCAATGCTCCTCCGGCCGGAACCCGGGTGGCATCCGCAGCCTCCATCACCAGGGAACCAAGGCGGCGCATCTCCTCTTTTAACAAGCCGACGGCATTTTCCAACGAGGCTCCCCGCAACGAATTGCTGCAAACCAATTCAGCAAAATCCCCACTCTGATGAGCGGGAGTCATTTTATCGGGACGCATCTCATACAAACGCACCGGAATACCCTGCCGAACCAGCTGCCAGGCAGCTTCCGAACCGGCTAAGCCGGCACCAATTACATAAACCGGCCTCATGCTTTTGCCCCCTGTTCGCTGGCTTCCACTACAAAGCTGTGTTTGCACCGTTCATTGAGACACGTGACCGTCAGCGCCTCGCCTTTCCCGCCTTTAGCTACCATCATGGCACCGCATTGGGGACAAGGCTCTTTATAAGGCCACTCCCAACTGGCAAAGTCACATTTGGGATACTGGTTACATCCGAAAAATAACCGGCCTCGTTTGGTTTTGCGTTCGATGATCATTCCTTCGCCACATTTGGGGCAAAGAATACCCAACTCTTTTCGGATGGGTTTGGTATTTTTACACTCAGGATAACCGGGACAGGCTAAAAATTTACCAAAACGCCCGTACTTGTAAACCATCGTCCGGCCGCATTTTTCACATTTCTGATCGCTTTCTTCCGGCGCCAACTCGACTTTTTCCACTTTTTCCAGGGCACTTTCCAATTCCTGGCTGAAAGGTTCATAGAAATCCGACAAAACCTTAACCCAATCCACTTCGCCTTCGGCTATCTGATCCAGCTTCTCTTCCATATCGGCCGTAAAATCATAATCGATAATTTGGGAAAATTCCTGTTTCAACAGATCAACAACCACTTGACCAAGTTCTGTCGGCTTAAACCGTTTATCTTCCAAAGTGACATAATTCCGTTTCAAGATGGTTTCAATGGTCGGTGCATATGTACTGGGACGGCCAATACCTTTCTCTTCCAAGGTTTTAATGAGTGAAGCTTCGGTATATCGGGGTGGCGGTTGGGTAAAGTGTTGCTTCAGGTCGAGCTTTTTAAGGAGGACCGTCTCCCCTTCATTTAACTCCGGAAGCTGTCCTTCAGCCTCTCCTTCGTCTTCATCCTTGCTTTCCTGATAAACCTCTAAAAATCCGGGAAATTTTATGGTACTGCCGGTCGCTTTGAAAAGATAATCAGCAGTCATAATATCAACCGACACCGTATTGAAGATCGCCGGTGCCATTTGACTGGCAATAAAACGGTCCCAGATCAATTGATAAAGGCGGTATTGATCCCGGGTTAAAAAAGGTTTTACTTTTTCAGGATGACGCGACGCCAAGGTCGGACGGATCGCTTCATGAGCTTCCTGAGCCCCTGCCGCTTTCGTTTTATACACCGGAGGTTTCTTCGGTAAATACTCCGAACCAAACTTGGCTTCAATAACCTCTCGTGCAGCTTGCTGAGCTTCCTCGGCAATCCGGACCGAATCGGTACGCATATATGTAATCAATCCGTCGCTTCCCTCATCGCCTAACTCGATCCCTTCATACAATTGCTGAGCGATCATCATCGTCTTCCGGGCAGGGAAATTCAATTTTCTGGCGGCTTCCTGCTGCAAACTGCTGGTGGTAAACGGAGGAGCCGGATTACGTAACCGTTCTTTCTTTTTAACCTCGCCTACCACATAGGTGCCTTTTTTTAAATCAGCTTCAATTTCTTTGGCGGCTTCCGCAGATCCAATTTCAATTTTCTTTTTTCCTTTAGAATACAACTTGGCGGTGAAAACAGCCTTATCGCCATTGGTAAACTGACCTTCAATGGTCCAATACTCTTCCGGAACAAACGAAGCGATCTCCTGTTCCCGATCACAAACCAACCGGACAGCCACAGATTGAACCCGGCCAGCACTCAATCCCCGGCGTACCTTTTTCCACAGCAAGGGACTTAACTGATAACCGACGATTCGGTCCAAGATCCTTCGGGCCTGTTGAGCATTGACCCGATTGATGTCGATACTCCGGGGATGTTTTAAAGCATCCTCAACGGCTTTTTTCGTAATTTCATGAAATTCAATCCGGCGAACCGGTTTATCTTTTACCCCTAACGTATTGGCCAAATGCCACGAGATCGCTTCTCCCTCACGGTCAGGGTCGGTGGCCAGATAAACCGCATCCGCTTTTTCTGCAGCTTCTTTCAGTTCCCGAATGAGTTTACCTTTACCCCGAATATTAATATATTTGGGTTTAAATCCGTTTTTAATATCCACTGCAAATTGACTTTTAGGCAAATCCACCACATGCCCCATGGAAGCCTTCACCGAAAACTTCCGCCCCAGATATTTTTCAATGGTTTTTGCTTTGGCTGGCGATTCCACAATCACCAATGACTTCATAAGATTCCCTCCGAAACCGATTCCAAATTCTCCGAGATGCTTTTGCTATTATTAATTATGCATTAACTTTCATAAATGCTGTTACAAATGATTATTTTTTGCTACAAAAAAGGGGTTAATGTTAACCCCTGGTTTAATTTTAATTTAATAAAAACGAAGGCGTTTTTTCGCACAAATGAGGAGCAATTATCATTAATCGTTCCTCATCCTTAATGACTTTATTCAAAAGTATCTCCAACTCCCGTAAACCAACCTCTTGACGTTCTGTTAAATAGGCTTCCAGTAATAACTCCTCGATCTCTCTTTTGGTCAACAGACCCGAAGCTACCAGCCTTAATACTTCATTACGAAAGGCCAAAGTAAACCGTTTTTCTTCGCTCGGGCTAAAAACCCGTTGTCCTTTGCTGCTCGGCGCGATCAACAACGTCACTTCATCCAGTTGTTCCTCGTCGTCCTGCAAAGTCTCCGAAACAAGGCCTAACAACTTAAAAGCCGAATCAATCTCATCCGGATGATAACCCAATCCAGCCAGAATTTCCATAAGATCTTTCTCTGTCAGAGGATTTTCCCCCTGCCGTACCATATGCTTCATGACATAATTGACGATTTCCATCACACGATCCACTGACCATCATCCCCTTAATCTGGTTGCTGCCTCATACCCTTTAAAACTTCGACGGAAAACCAGATTCACTAAAGGACAAAAGTTTTCCATAATGTCCTGAGCTTTCATAATTATATCATTTTTCGCTTATTTGTAAAGCAATTCTAGGGAAGCTTTAGATAGAGCTGGCCCGGAAAACTTTTGATGAAACCTTTCATTTCTAACTGGATCAGGATGGCATTCACTTGAGCCACCCCTAATTGAGTCGTTCGGATAATCTGATCGATATGGGATGGTTCTCGCGTCAAACATCGATATACCTGGAGTTCAACGGGGTCTAGCTGCCCCATCCGCCCAGCGCTCACTTCTTCGGCTGCCAAATCCAAATAAGGTATAGCCAAATCTTCAAGAATATCTTTAGCACTTTCCACCAACTTTGCACCTTGACGAATCAACTTATGAGGGCCTCTGCTTCCTTCATTTTCTATGCTACCGGGGACAGCGAAAACTTCCCGCCCCTGTTCCAAAGCAAAACCGGCGGTAATTAACGAACCACTGTCATCGGTGGCTTCAACCACCACTACTCCCAAACTTAGACCGCTGATAATCCGATTTCGGGCCGGGAAATTTTTGGGCACCGGCTGTGTTCCCAGAGCAAACTCTGAAATTACCGCACCAGACGCAGCGATTCGATCCATCAGCGCCTCATTTTCCGGTGGATAACAAACATCAATCCCTGAGCCTAACACCGCAATAGTACGTCCACCGGCTTCCAATGCTCCCCAATGAGCTTCAGAGTCAATCCCGCGGGCCATACCGCTGACTAAAGTCAACCCTTGCGCTGATAAGTCCCGGGCTAATTCCCGGGCATGATAACTTCCCATCGGCGAGGGATTTCGAGTTCCGACGATCGCAATGGCCGCATCATCCCCATACGCGAAACTTCCCAGGCAATATAACACCGGAGGCGGATCGGGAATTTTTTTCAAAAGAGCTGGATAATCCGTATCGGTATAGCAGTAAATCCGGTAGCCGCCAGCTTCCGCTTTCAAGTATTCCAACTCCAAGTTTTCCTGTTGGGACGCTATATTCTTCCATTGCCTGAATACTTTCGGCCCCAGCACCCTTTCCAAAGTATCCAGTGGGGCATTCCAGGCATCCTCCATACTACCGAAATCCTCCAATAATTTGAAAAATCGTGCCGGTCCCACCCCCGGCACCCGATTCCACGCCAGCCAGTAAAGTAACTCTTGCTGATCCATACATCGACACCTCCGGCTCTATAATTCGTGGAAAATTTTCCTTATCCTTCCATTTGATGTTTGTTTCGTTGCCCCGACCCTTACTTATCTTCCCAGCATTTTTTGGCGTTAGCGTTTCATAATAAGGACAGATGCACCGAAGGAGGCCCTCACGATGGAAACCTACGAAATTGAACATGTATACTTATGTCCCCATTGCGAAGTCGATACCATTCATTACACCATCAACAACAAACACAACCTTTTAGGGATCGTCTGCTCCCACTGTCATACACCGTCACTGGTGAAACGGGAAGTACTCACTTATCATCAGTTAAAATGGGAAGATGAACTGCGCCGGATCTTGGATAATTTGGACAATCCCTTCGATAAGCACTGATTTAGTTCACAGTACACAGTGCACGGTTTAGGCGCGAGTATAGTTGACAGTGGACAGTTTACAGTTGACAGTTTTCCCACTGTCAACTATTTAAAGCTCCTGACCCCTGTCTCCTGTTACTGACTCCTACCAACTACCCACCTTGGACCCCAGCCATTATCTGTACTGTGAACTGTGTACCCTTTGTAATTAACTGTCCACTGTACACTGTCAACTGTTAACTACGTAAAAAAACATGGCCTTTCAGCCATGTTTCCATGTTTTTTTATTTCCTATGCAGATTGATTTAAACTTCCATAATGATCGGCAGAATCATGGGGCGGCGTTTGGTTTTGTCATAAAGATGTTTACTCAACACTTCCCGAATTTGGCTTTTCATCGTGGACCAGTCGGCCGTCTCAGAACAATTCTCCAAAGCCACCTTCACTTTGGCTTTAGCTTCTTCGATCAAAGCTTCCGACTCCCGAACATACACAAATCCCCGGGAAACGATATCTGGTCCGGCCACAATTTGCCCAGTATTTTTATCCATGGTAACAACCACAATCAAAATACCGTCCTGAGACAATTGCTTCCGATCCCGCAGAACAATATTACCCACATCGCCGACGCCCAATCCGTCGACAAACACCTTGCCCGACGGCACTTTGCCAGCGATCCTGATTTTTTGCTTGGAAATCTCAATAACATCCCCGATCTCGGCAATAACCACATTCTCGCTTTCCACCCCTACATCCGTGGCAAGCTTGGCATGTTGGACCAGGTGCCGGTATTCACCGTGAACCGGAATAAAATACTTTGGCTTTGTCAAATTGAGCATTAATTTCAGTTCTTCTTTACTAGCATGGCCCGAAACATGGATCCCGGAAACCGATTCGTAGATTACCCGAGCCCCTTGTTTAAATAGATGATTGATGGTTCGCGCCACAAATTTTTCATTACCGGGAATGGCAGAAGCCGAAATAATCACAGTATCCCCCGGAATAATCGTAATTTTCCGATGATCGGAAGTCGCCATTCGGGATAAGGCTGACATAGGCTCTCCCTGACTTCCAGTCGTAATGATGGCAACCTTATCCACAGGGTACCGATCTACTTCATCGATATCAATTTGCACGCCTTCCGGGATTTGAAGATATCCCAATTCCCGGGCGATAGAAACCACATTAACCATGCTGCGGCCGATAAAAGCCACCTTGCGGTCATGGCGGAAAGCCGTATTCACAATCTGCTGAATACGATGAATATTGGAAGCGAAAGTGGCCACCAAAATCCGGCCATCAGCTTGCATAAAAAGCTCTTCAAAGGTTTGAGCCAGATCTTTTTCAGAACGGGTATATCCCTCCCGCTCTACATTGGTGCTATCCGATAAAAGGGCCAAGACCCCGTTTTCACCGAGTTCTGCCAATTTGCGAAAATCGGTAGTTTTACCATCCACCGGAGTATGATCGAATTTAAAATCCGCTGTATGAAGTATTGTTCCAATCGATGTATGGATCGCTAATGCTACCACTCCGGCGATACTATGGTTGACATGAATAAACTCAATAGAGAAACTTCCAAGCTTAATATGATCTCCGGCTTTAACACAATGCATCGTGACGGACTTGGCCATACCATGTTCTTCGAATTTCACTTTTGCCAAGCCCAAAGTGAGCTTCGTTCCATAAATCGGCACGTTCAGCTGTTTTAAAACATAAGGCAGAGCGCCGATATGATCCTCATGACCATGAGTTAAAATAATCCCCTTGACACGGTCTTTATTTTCCAAAAGGTACGTAATATCCGGTATCACCAGATCAATACCCAACATATCTTCATCCGGAAACATTAAACCGGCATCAATAACAATTATTTCCTTATTGTGTTCAATGGCGGTCATGTTTTTCCCAATTTCGCCCAATCCGCCTAACGGAACAATAAATACATGATCTTGTTTTCCAAAAAGAGCCAATAAAAAAAACACCTCCTATGTGCTTTCTAAGTACTAAACGAGTTACAGTCCAAAAGTCATTTGTCATCCTTAATTTTCCGCTCAACATGTCACGAGAAAAAGACAGCCACGATCCGCACCCATTGTCTATTCATTATAGCAAAACCGGAGAATATATAACAAGTACCAAAAGTGTTCACCGACACCCCTGTAAGCTCCCTATGTCTCCTGATTTTTTTAACAGTATTATTTTGTTCAAAAAATGTAAAAATACTAGTGCCTAAGGAATTTTTATAATGCAGGAGGATAAAACGTGGATTATAAGGGACGGATCGAACTGAACAATGTCACACAGGAGTGCAGTGAATACGTGCCAATTCAAGCGGCTAAAAGCTTATCCATGGCCTATGGAGAAGAGGAAATAGAAGACGCAGGTTGCGATTCCTGCGTCCATTATAACAGCGGTGAATGTGAAATCTATAAGCGCGAAAAATACTGAAAAAATTAATGGTTGGGCTGCTGAGCAACGCGTTTTGCCGCCTCGATGATCATAACCATTGCATCAGCCCTAATTTGCCGATCATCCCGGGATACTCTGGTAAAAATCTCCCCTTCCTGGCTGACCGCATACATACCCCGCAATTGCTTTAAGGCAATGACCATGGTATCGGCACGGCAGCGATCACATGAACAATATTGGGGGGTTCTTTCGATAAATTCTTGATAAACCTCTAATACAACATCTTCCATATAATTTTTGAAATTCATCGATACACCGCCTTCAATATAATAACTGAAAGAGTTTTTCTTCTCAGAACCATCATTGTATTAAATTCACCACATTCACCATTTTTTCCTGCATTCACCAATAATTTTATGTGAATTCTGCCAAATAAAAAACGAAGGGATTCCCTTCGTTTTTTACTCATTGACGGTATCCTGGAGCGTTCCAACACTTTTCTTATCGGCACCAATAATGGTAATATTTAGACTTTTTTAACAAACCTTGTCTCCGTCACACTTCCTCTTTTCATTTTCCAAATCCCGCAGATGTACCGTGAGTGCATCCACTGAAATCTGGATCTCCCGCATGGACAATCCCAGCGAAGCCATTAATCCGAGCAGGCTCAAACCGAAAATCAGCTCTGCTAAAAAATAACGGTGATAAAAGAGGAGCAACATGCAAAAGACACACAAGAAAAAACTGAATACGCCCAAAAACTGCATATCTTTGATTAACCCGATACGTCGCTTTAAATTCTCAATTTGCTCCAACAAAAGCTCATCTGGGTTATTAATATATTTGGCATGAAGTTCCCGGACAAGCTGGGCCAAGACTAAAAATCGGTTGGTATAAGCCAGCAACAATAAAGATATAGCCGGAAAAAGCAATGCCGGTGTAGTTAAAGTTAACTCTCTCTCAAACCCCATAGGCTTTAATTTAGGAGCCAGCACTCCCATGAGGATTAATACAGCGACGATGATTGCAGCGAAATAAAGCCATACTTTTTTCATAGTACCTCCTCTTTCATCGCATCTTCGTTCTTAAGAAACATAAGTTTTTAATGCTTTAAAAGAACCTTCCAACGTATAATCGCCCATTGCGGCCGGAATCATCAGCGACTCGGGAATATTTAGCACCAAAACGCCACCTTCAAAATAAATCTTCGCAGTTCCCGCAAAAAAGGTATACAACACAAACCGGCTGCCATCGGCGCATTCCGGCCACTCCCCATCCCCAATCATTAATTCCACCGTAAAATACGGGGTTCGAGCGATAACCGCTTTCGCCTGTCCCGGTCCAATCTGCTCCGGTTCCGGATGGGAAAAATGGGCCGGATCTCCCGGCGAAAAATCCATTACTTGCATCGCTTTTTCAATATGTAAAGGCCGTTCTTGACCGCTGGCATCTTTCCTCCGGTAATCATAGATCCGATAAGTCGCATTGGAATTTTGCTGAATCTCCGCAAGGACAATACCCTTCCCAAGCCCGTGGACAGTCCCGGCCGGGATCACAATCACATCACCGACGCATACTTTTCGAAAATAAAGGCAAGTTTCGATATTGCCTTCCGCCAATGCTGCCTGAAACTCGGCCGCAGTAACTCCCGGCTGCAAGCCATAAACGATCGCCGCCTCCGCTTCAGCTCCGATAATATACCACATCTCCGTTTTTCCATAAGTTTCACTTTCAAACCGCCGGGCATAATCGTCGTTAGGATGGACCTGCACCGACAAGGGTAGGTTTGCGTCAATCAACTTCACTAACAGAGGGAATCTTTGCCGGAAGGCTGGCTCCAACGCCCGTCCCAACACTTCCTCTCCGGCCTTCTCCAGTAACTCCGGTAGTGTCAAGCCGGCCAGCGGGCCGTTGCAAATTACGCTGACTCCGTCGGGATGCGCTGATATTTCCCAGCTTTCAGCGACATTACCCGGCGGCAGCTTCCGACCCAACCGTTCTAAAGAGCGGCCTCCCCATAAATAATCCTTATAGACTGGCGTAAATCTAAACGGATACAACGCCATCGATCTGAAACTCCGTTATTTATATAGAATTTCCCAGACCGAACATTTGAAAAATGAAGCGGGCTAAAAATGCAATAACCCGGCCAATGGGCAGAATATCAACATCAATCACAGTCTCCAGCAAAATAATACCGATCAATACCATGCTGCCATATTTATAAAAAGCGACCTTCAGATGAAAATGTTTGTCGGGAATCAGCACCGAAATCAAATGAGAACCATCCAGCGGCGGAATCGGAAGCAGGTTAAACACAGCCAGGCCGATATTAATCAGTACAAAATTGATCATCATGATAAGCAACGCTTCTCCCAGATAGGGCTGGGCAAACCATTGTTTGCCAAAAATTAGCAACAACTTAAGAAGAAGTCCAAAAAAGACCGCAGACACAATATTGGAAACCGGACCGGCTAAAGAGACTAAAACCTCATCCCGTCGAGGCTTTTGAAATGCCCTTGGATCAATCATCACCGGTTTTGCCCAACCAAACCCGAGTAACAGCAGACAAATAAAACCCATTGGATCAATATGTACCAGAGGATTGAGAGTCAGCCGGCCTTCCGACGTCCGGTCTCCAAGCCGTGTGGCAGTATACGCATGAGCAAACTCATGAATCGATAAAGCGAATAAAATTGCCGGTAAACGCAGAAGAGTTGTAACCAGTTGAACAGATGAGAACAAGATAACCTCCTAAAGTGCTTCATATTTTTGATTCGACGATCATCAAAGCTGAAATTTTAATCTCAATTAATCCATCTTCCATTGTTTTTTAAGCCATGTTGCACATAAATCTTTCCAGACCGCCACCTCAGGGATACTCGGCGCCAACCCCAAGCCGTGTTTTCCCTCAGGGAAGATATGCAACTCAAAAGGCACTTGACAGCGGCTCAATGCTGCCGCCATCATCAACGAATTCTCCACCGGTACCGAAGCATCGTTGGCCGTATGCCATAAAAAGGTCGGCGGTGTATTGACGGAAACATTTTGTTCGAGAGACAGCCTGGCAATTAACTGGGACTCCGGCATTTCGCCCAACAACCTTTCCCTGGAACCTTGATGCGCAAATTCACCGTTCATGGTTATAACCGGATATCCCAATACCATCAGCCCAGGTCTGGAACTCATCCGTTCCACCGGATCAACCGCGTTACAATCTCCTTCATCAAAATATATACCGGTTGAAGCAGCCAAATGACCGCCGGCCGAAAAACCTAAGATACCAATTTTTTCAGGATCCAGATTCCAGTCGCTAGCCCGATACCGCACAAAGCGAATAGCCCGGCTCGCATCCTTATGTGGCACAGGATGCCGATAGGGAGCAACCCGGTAATGTAACACAAAGGCCGAGATCCCTAGGGAATTTAACCACTCGGCCACTGGTGCCCCCTCATGTTCCGCCCGATGGTGGTAACCACCTCCCGGGCAAACGATGATCGCCCCATGGGGCTCCCCCTTTTTAAGTAAAAACGGAACCAAATAGGGAATCTCTTCCGGCAAATCCTGACGGTAACCCGGCATTTCCTGAACATTTGGCCATAATTTAAGCATTATACTATCCCCTTTAATTCATTGATTCATTGCTTATTTCATTCACGAAGACCCTCGTTAGTTCCTGCTCACTACGGACTTAAAATTGATATGCTGAATGCCGATACACGAAATACATGGCAGCTTCATGCCAGAATATTCAGTAAAGAATTTATACCAATATTCCGACAATAAATAAATAAACTACTTTAGACACATGGAGGCATAACGTGTATCTTCCATCGAAAGCTGGAAAACGCACCAACCGATTGACCATCGGCTATATCGGCCAGCATGCTTATAACGGTATTGGCCTGCAAATTATGAATGGCATTTATAACGCAGCCAAAGACTATGATCTTAATTTGCTATGCTTTGTCGGAGGTTCCACCATCAGCCAACGGGAGATCAACCTTTCTGAGATGACCGCCATCAACCTGTTAACTTCAGACAGTCTTGACGGGTTAATTTCTTGGACATCTTCCCTCTATTATTATATGAACGAAGATGCAGTCAACTCTTTTTTGCAAAAATTTCACTCCCTGCCCATGGTCAGTATTTCCCTGGCCTTTAAGGGGGTATCCCTTCGATCCAGATCGATAATCGCCAGGGAATCCACCTGCTGATGCAACATCTGATCGAAACCCATCATTTGCAGCGATTCGCCTTTATTAGAGGAAGAGAAGGCCATGAGTCTTCAAGGGAACGTTTTCAAGCGTATCTCGATATCCTACGGAAATATCAGATTCCCTTCGACCCAAACCTGGTCGTTGAAACTGATGATATTTTTCCCAGCGAAGCCGTCAGAGCCATCGAAGTCCTCTTTGACCAACGTAAACTCCGGCCTAAAGAAGATGTTGAGGCCATTCTTACGGTTTCTGATGTCTTTTCCTCTGTCGTCGTTGACGAATTGAACCGCCGCGGGATCAAAGTCCCCAATGATGTGGCGGTCGTCGGTTTTAACAACCGTTTGGAAAGCTACCAGTGCTGGCCTCCCTTAACAACAGTGGACGTAGATTTTTATCAAACCGGCTACGTCGCTGTTGAAAACTTGCTTAAACAGATCCATCATCTTTCCTGTCCAGAGACAACCAGAATCCCAGCTAAACTCATCATTCGTCAATCTTGCGGATGTTTTGAGCGAAGTATCAGGCGGACAACGGCTACCCCAACCGTCACACATGCCCAAACTGAGCCGTCTACAATCACGATTGCGGAAAGAAATCGTCTGATCGAAGCCATTAGCGCCGATTCCGAGCTACCTGCAGATCCCATTCGGAAATTCATCAGTGTAGTGATTGATTTCTTTGAAAAAAATGGAGATAAAGTTGAACTTCTCCATACACTTGGCGATTATATTAATCAAACCAAAAAAATACCTTGTTATTTGCTCCACTGGCAAAATGTAGTGACTGAACTGCGCAAAATGCTTCTTCCCCAATTACAGGAAAAAGAGCTGTTCCATACCGCTGAGGACCTTTGGCACCAGATCCGGATCCTACTCTTCAAAAGTTTGGAATACACTTTTCCAAAATCGTTCTTCTTTGACTTAGATCCGAATCATCTGGCTCAGGTGGGAGGTTTATTTAATGATGCCCGAAATTTGGAAGAGCTCACCACATTAATTTCCCAAGAGCTTTTATCATTGAACATTCCAGGATGTTATTTGGCGCTTTATGAAAATCCCGCTAATCCCAAAGATAAAGCCCGCCTCATTCTGGCGTTCAATGAGGAGGGCCGCATCTCTGAAGCCGAAAATCAAAGCTTTCCTTCTTATCAGATCCTACCCCAACGGTTTCTGAATACTTCACGGCGAGTCAGCTACCTGATTGAATCCTGTTTTTACAAAGACCGGGAATTGGGTTATGTTGTATTTGAAATGGGTCCTCTGGAGGGTGCTCTTTATGAGTTTTTCCGGGCTAATTTCAACTCTTCCTTGCACAGCGCTTTAACGATTGAAGAGCAAAAAAGAATCGAAAAAGAGCGGGAAGAACTTCTTCGCACATTGGAGATAAAAAATCGGGAACTGGAAGACAAAAATGAAGACATCAAAAAGGTAAATCACCAATTAAAGCAAGCGATTGAAGATACGAAACTGGCCAACGAAGCCAAAAGCCGGTTTTTGGCCAATATCAGTCATGAAATCCGAACACCGTTAAATTGTATCATCGGCTTTGCTGAAATTATGAAGAATACCATCCATATCGAGGAACGCCAACGTTATCTCAACCTGATCGTCGACGAATCCGAAAAAATGCTCGAGCTCATCAATCAGCTCCTGGACATCTCCAAAATCGAGACTGGGAAGCTGCGCCTGGTCAACGAACCCTTTAATCTTAGGGAAGTAATGGAATCCATCACTTCAGCTTATTCCACTCTGGCCCATAATAAAGGCCTTACTTACCGGGTACATATTGCTGAAGATATTCCGGAGACACTTATGGGCGATGCATTACGTTTACGGCAAATTTTGATCAATCTTATCGGAAATGCCATTAAATTTACATTTAAAGGTCATATTTCCACCGACGTTAAAATGGTCAGCCATACCGATACAGAGATCACCTTACGGTTCGAGATTGAAGATACGGGCATTGGTATCCCAGCCGACAAACAACAGTTAATCTTCGAACCCTTTGTCCAGGCGGAAGACACGACCACCCGCAAATTTGGAGGAACCGGATTGGGAACCAGTATCTCCAAAGAATTGGTTGAATTAATGCACGGCCAAATCGGAGTGAACAGTCACCCAGGAATCGGAAGTACCTTTTGGTTTACAGCCCGGTTCGAAAAAACATCGTCATCGGCATCACCGGCCTCTTTTCTATTCAATGAACCATTGGAAAACATACCGTTGATCCCAAATGCCCAAATCTTATTGGTCGAAGATTATCCAACCAACCGCGAGGTGGCATTAGCTCATCTAAAAAACCTCGGCTGCTCCGTTCATATCGCTGAAAACGGCAAAATCGCCGTTGAAAAATTTCGAAAAAACCCCGTTGATCTCATCCTCATGGACGTACAAATGCCGGAGATGGATGGTTATCAAGCCACTCAACTGATCCGGACGCTTCCGGGCGGTCAGTCCGTCCCGATTATTGGAATGACTGCCAACGCATTTGATTCGGACCTCTCCAACTGCTTTAAATTCGGCATGAACGATGTGATCACGAAACCATTTCGGAAAAAACTGTTTCTGGAAAAGGTGGTTGATTGGCTGTCTTTTACGGACAATTCGCCAACCAATCAGGATTCATCCCCATCGAGAACACCATCCGAAACTAATGCTACCCCATTACCATCCGGCCACCTTCCGCTGGATTGGGAACGTACCTTGGAGGAATTTGATAATGATCAGCCATTTATACTTAACCTGATTCGAGAATTCGTAACACATGGCCGAAAACAACTCCAGATCATCCAGGATGCTATCGCCGTCCAAGACGGAACGACGATATACCGGGAAGCCCACGCCATCAAAGGAGGTGCCGAAAATCTCAATGCCCGTTTACTGGCTGAAGCTGCCCGTTCCCTTGAATATCTGGGAAAAAATAATCGGCTGAATCATCCCAACATTTCAGAGATCATCGAAACAATCAGAGAAGAACTGAATCAATTGGAAACATTTACGATGGAAATCTGTCCATAGCATCAATTTACCGCCATCCCCATAGGAAATATTTATCATAACGTCATCAAGATCAGGAGGAACACCAGAATGAAAATCTTAATTGTTGAAGATGAATTGGTCAGCCGAAAAAAACTGGAACGGTTAGTCAATAATCTCGGTTATGAAACTCTGGTCGCTGCTGACGGCGAAGAAGGTTTAAACCTTTGGCGGACCGAACGACCCCGAATCGTGATCACAGACTGGATAATGCCTAATCTGGACGGTATAGAACTCTGCAAACAGATCCGGAATTCTGAAGGCAGTCAATACACTTACATCATCATGGTTACCTCAAAGAACGACACCCATGACCTTGTCGAAAGCCTCGAAGCAGGCGCCGATGATTTTCTGTCCAAACCTTATATCAAAGAAGAATTGGCGGTCAGGATCCGGGCCGGACGGCGAATTGTGGATTTCGAATCCCGGGATACAGTCATCTTCGCCATATCCAAACTGGCTGAGTCCCGCGACCCCGAAACCGGCTACCATTTGGAACGGATCCGTCATTACTCCCAGGTTTTAGCGAAAACACTGGCCAAAAGCGATAATCCCCCTCCGGAAATCGATGCCTTGTTCATCGACAATCTCTTTTTGACCAGTCCCTTGCATGATATCGGGAAAATCGGTATTCCCGACTATATTTTGGTCAAACCAACCCGTCTTGACGATGCGGAGTTCGCCATCATGAAAACACACACGATCATCGGATATAATACTTTAAACGCTGCAGCCGAACGGGACGTTCGGGCAGAATATTTAAAAATGAGCGCTTCCATCGCCCTCTCCCACCATGAAAAATATGATGGAACCGGCTATCCTGAAGGATTGAAAGGTGAAGAAATCCCTCTTTGTGCCAGAATTGTGGCCCTTGCCGATGTCTATGACGCCCTGGTCAGCAAACGGGTTTACAAAGAAGCATATTCCCATGCCATGGCCAAATCCATCATCCTCGAAGGAAGAGGCACCCACTTCGATCCCATGATCGTTGATGCTTTTCTCCAATGTGAATCAACCTTTATCGAAATCACCAATCGCTTTAAAGAATAATCAATAAAAAAACAGCCGTTTGGCTGTTTTTTTGATTCAATATATGTAAAATCTCCAAAGACCGCATTATAACGGTTTAATATAGTTAATCACGACTTTATCATACAACGCACCCAGCTCATTACTGGTAAATACGAAAATCGTAATTTCTTCTCCTGGATTTTTCACATTAATCGGGACTTTTCTGAGACATTCGGTAAAGTTACCGGATAACGCTTCATCCGGGTAAATCCGGAATGGTCCGACATCTGTTTTCACGTTAATCGCATCGCTTGCTCCATCAGGCGCGTTCATGATAAACGTCAGCTCATAGTACCCGGGTTGATGAAATTTAACGGTCTTTGTTGCAGTGAATTGCAAATTGGTAGCAATCACCGCTTTCCCGCCACTAGCATCTTTATGTTCAACAACTTGGCCATTTTTAAAATCAAAGTCTTCCAACTCAATAACCATCGGGAATCCTTCCGGCTGGCTGTTGGCTTTAACCTCTTTGGTGATCCCAAGGGTAAAGAAGGTAATTAGAACTACCGTAACCAACAAGAACAAGGATAATGCCGATATCTTGATATTCTTCATCTTTTGTTACTCCTCCTTTGGTTAACAAAATCAATTCTTGGGTACTCATATTTTATCATACCGATGTCAATTATTAAATATTTTTAATTATTACATATAAAACATGGTATTTTTTTGCTGTTAAATCTACTTCTTCCCTTCACTTGCAGGAATGATTAAGCCACCGCTGCCCCCGACATAAATATTGGGGACTTCACCCATGACAATCGCTTCCACCAAAGGCACCTTCGAACTTATGCGCACTTGGCGGTTGACAAAAGGAACGACCATTTTAACAGTTGCTGTTACGGTGACAAAGATTCGATGTCTGATTTGATTTATACCAGCTACATCAAAACTATCTTCAATATAGCTGGTTACAATGCCAATGGGTTGAACTCTCACTGGAAGCTCGGGCCCCATCCCGGAGAGCATTTTCAATCCCAAAATTTGGCCCATCGGAATCTTAATCACTTGCTGGGGTAAATCTTTCACCCGATTTTGAACGGCTAACGCCGCCTCAGCCGAAATTCGGTTAATCTCACTGGTATTCGGTTGCATGAATGCTACCTTTCCTTCTTTGTCAAAATTGAGAATAATTAAATTTTGATAACGAATATTTGGTGAAATATTGGAACGTACTGCCTCATTAATGGCCCGGGTTGCTATCTGCCGGGCTTTGGCCTCAGCCAAATGGCTTAGTGTCGGCCGAATTCTGATATCGACAACATAAAAACTTCCGATCGATATCAGGATAAAAAAGAACAACACCGTTACTGTCGCTAATATACGCCGTTTATACGGAGGAACTTGTAACGGTATATAACGTTTCCTCAAATTGAACCGCATCGCCATCCCCCACTTTATAATGGGCACTGTTTACAACATCTATATTTCCTTTTTCCCAAATCCATGCTGAATTCCCTTTAATTCACTTGTTTAGTGGTATTAAATCTTACCTTTCAGTAAAATTTTGCTTTATGGTATAATTAGTAACAACGATTTGAACGATGTGATACATATGAGCTTTTTTCCAAATGCCCATTTTATCGTTATATTGATTTGAACATGACATTCTCTTGATACATCGGACAATCCCAACCATATGACTTTGGAGGAGACAGATGAGTCCCAAAAAAAATTACCGACGTTCAACAAATGCAACTCCCAATTATTGGATTATCGCCATTACCATTCTGATCGGCATTTTATCCGGTTTTGTATTTATCCTTGCATTCACCATCAACACCGATGTGGAAATTTTGCCCCCGCCTAAACGGGCTACTGTTTTTTATGATATTAATAAAAAGGAATATACCCGAATCTATGTTGAAAACCGCCTCGAAGTCCCATTACAAAAGATACCGGACAACCTTAAAAAAGCCATCGTCAATGTGGAAGATGCCCGTTTTTTTGAACATTCCGGCATTGATCTACGGGCCATCGCCAGGGCTCTCTGGGTCGACATCAAAGGCGGCGGATATATTGAAGGTGGCAGTACCATCACCCAGCAACTGGCCCGTAATATTCTTTTAACTCAGAAGAAGGCCATTACCCGTAAGATCCAGGAAGTTTTCCTGGCCATGAAAATTGAACGGAATTATACCAAAGAAGAAATTTTGGAACGTTATTTAAACCAGATTTACTTCGGCCACGGAACCTATGGGGTAGAAGCAGCTTCCCGATTATATTTTGGCAAAAGTGTAACCCAACTCGATTTACATCAGATTGCCTTGTTGGCAGGGCTCCCCAAAAGCCCTAACGGATACTCACCATATACGAACCCTTCGGGAGCTAAACAACGACGGGCTGTTGTTCTCAATCAAATGGCCAAATACGGGTCCATCACCCAGGCTCAGGCCGAAATGTATAAAAAGAAACCGCTGGATGTTCTTCCCCTGGCTGCCTCTAAACGTAAAGCAGCTTATTTCATCGACTATGTCATCCGAAAACTCGAAGGAACCATCGATGAAGAGTCTCTCTATACCGGCGGATATCAGGTCTATACTACCATCGATCCTTTGATTCAGGAAGCTGCCAACGAAGCTGTCGCCACATTGACCGGCGGTACCCCGGATGCATTGGGCGTACTCCAACCTCAAATCGCATTAGTGGCAGTTGATCCCCGTACCGGGTATATTAAAGCCATGATCGGCGGCAGGGATTTCAGCAACACCCAATTGAACCGGGCTGTTTATGCCCATCGTCAACCCGGATCAACCATTAAACCTTTTGTATATACGACTGCACTGGAAAGCAAAGCCTATACTCCGAACACAGTCATCGTTGATGAACCGGTTAGTTATCCATCAGCCACCGGAAAACCGTGGGCGCCGCAAAACTATGATCGACAATTCCGTGGACCGATCACCCTGCGGCGGGCTTTGGAAGAATCCGTTAACACAGTGACCGTTAAACTAGTGGATCAACTGGGTCCCAGCAAAGTGATATCCGTTGCCAGACAAATGGGATTACAGAGTTTAGTGGTCAGCGGTCCCACGAATGATCTCAACCTGGCTGCGATGGCCTTGGGAGGCTTAACCAAAGGCGTCACCCCGCTGGAACTTTCCATGGCGTATACCCCCTTGGCCAATCAGGGAATCAAAGTGGAACCCATTGCTGTCCTGGAAGTCCGGGACGCTGACGGTAATCTTCTCTTTGAAGACCGTCCCCGTAAAAAAGTGGCCATTTCGGAAACTACCGCTTATATGATCACTGATATGCTTCGGGGAGTTATCATGCGCGGCACAGGAAGAGCAGCTATAATCGATCGACCGGCCGCCGGCAAAACCGGAACCACCAATGACAATACCAATGCCTGGTTTGTTGGATATACGCCGGATTTGTTAGCTACCGTCTGGATCGGCAATGATAGCCAAAATAAACCGATTCGCATCAACGGCGTCAGTATCGGCAGCGGCCGGGCCGCTGCCATCTGGGCAACCTTCATGCAGAAGGCCTTGGCCAATACTCCGCCGTCGGACTTTGTTCCGCCGGCCCAGATGGCTACGGAGATTGAAATCTGCAGTATCAGTGGCCAACTGGCAACTCCCAACTGCCCGGAAGTCAAATACGAATCTTTCTTACCGGGTACAGAGCCTACCGAAAGTTGCCGGTTGCATAATCCAGCCCCGCCTGTACAGGAATCCGCTCCGACGTCACCGGTTTCGCCGATTTCGCCGATTTCGCCGACTCCGGCTCCAGGCAATCATTCGAGTCCGGTGCCAGCTCCCAACATCAGCGATATTCCGGCACATGCCAATCCCACACCAACACCGGTTCCCAAACGTCGTCGGGTCATCGCCAAGATCTGTTCGGAGAGCGGATTACTGGCTACCCCCTACTGTCCGGAAAGCCTGACAGTGGCCGAGATCTTTGTAGAAGGCGAGGAACCGAGAAGCTACTGCAATATTCATAAAGAGCATTAAAAAAGAACCCTTACGGGTTCTTTTTTATTTCAACTCCACCACCGTTGCGCCTAGGCCACCTTCGTTTTGCTCTGCAAAGGTGACAGAACGCACCATCGAATGTTCCTTTAAATATTTTTGAACAGCCTGTCTCAGGGCTCCAGTGCCTTTGCCATGAACGACCCTGAAGCGTTTCAGACCGGCCATAATGGCTTGATCCAGGTACTTTTCCAACTCATACAATGCTTCATCCACTGTCAAACCTCTCAAGCTGATCTCAGCACTGATATTTTGGGCCGTTTCCATACCGGTTGCACCGGATTTACGAAGTATCTTCTCGCTTTTTTGTAAAGGACCATCAACAAGCTCCAAATCATCGAGGGCTAGCGAAAGTTTCATGATCCCCACCTGAACCAAAGCTGTATTTGCATCCAAACCTAAGACGGTTCCTTCTTTATCTACCGTTAAAACTTTGACTCTGCTGCCCACCTTGAGTTGCCCAGGTTTCGGACGGTTTGTCCGATTGGGTTTTTCCACCTTTTCCTCGAGTTTAGCAACTTTCTCGGTAATTTGCTTCCGGGCTTGATTGGCAATAGTCTTGGCCTGATCGGGAGTAGCCTCCCGCAATTGCCGGAGTAAGTTCTCGCTTTCCCGCCGGGCTTCGATCAACAGTTCCCGGGCTTCCGCCCTGGCCTGTCGAAGCAGCTCCTCTTTTTCCTGCTTCAATTTGTTTAATTCCGCTTCATAGCGTTTCCGGAAAGCTTCTCCTTTGGCCCGGGCTTCTTCGCTCACTCTCCGGTCTTCCCGGGCTTTACGACGGTCATTTTCGATATCCCGAAGCATAGCCTCTACCTGGGCCGTTTCTTCGGAAATGTACTGTTTCGCCTGCTCAACCAAAAATTCCGGCAAACCCAGTTTCTGAGCGATCTGAAAAGCCTGACTGCTGCCGGGAAGCCCAATGATCAAATGATACGTGGGCCTGAGCGTGGCGATATCAAATTCAACGGATGCATTCTGAATCCCTTCGGTTTTATAAGCAAAGGCCTTCAATTCACTATAATGGGTGGTAGCCACAGTACGGACACCCAAGCGATGTAAATGGGTAAGAATGCTCATGGCGAGGGCAGCCCCTTCCGACGGATCTGTTCCTGCACCCAATTCATCCAGGAGGACCAGACACCGGGAATCGGTGGCCTCTTCAAGAATACGGACTATTTGGGTCATATGCGATGAAAAAGTGGACAGGCTTTGCTCAATGCTTTGTTCATCGCCGATATCGCAAAAAATCCGTTCGAAAACGGCGATCCTGGACCCGGACAAAGCGGGAATGTGCAGTCCCGACTGGGCCATCAGCGTTAGTAACCCCACGGTCTTTAAGGTCACCGTCTTCCCACCGGTATTCGGCCCGGTAATAACCAGCGTATCGAAGTCTTTGCCAAGATAGACAGTGATCGGAACCACATTTCCCTTGAGTAACGGATGGCGGGCTTGCTGGAGTTCAATGATGCCATCTTGATTCAATTCAGGCTCAATGCCGCTGATTTCAATACTATATCGGGCTTTGGCAAAGGCCAAATCCAACCGGGCTAAAATCTCGATGGAGACTTGCGCTGATTCGCTAATCGCCGCAACCTCCCGGGAAAGCTCGCTTAAAATGCGATGGATCTCTTCTTCTTCCGCACTCTCCAACAGACGGATTTGATTGTTTAACTCGACGACCGCCATCGGCTCAATGAATAACGTGGCTCCACTGGAAGATTGATCGTGGACAATTCCGGGAAACAGCGATCGGTACTCTTGTTTAACCGGAATTACATAGCGATCATTCCGGACAGTCACGATAAGATCCTGCAAATACTTGGCATTCTCACTGGAACGGATGATATTGTCCAATCGGTCACGGACCCGGTTTTGAAGAACTTTAATCTGATGCCGGATTTCATGAAGTTTAGGACTGGCATTGTCTAAAATTTCCCCTTCCGGCCCGATGCACCGTTCAATCTCCCGCTCCAGCCGGGGAAAACTTCCTAAGCGGCTCCCCCACTCCGGTAAAATGATGATATCCGTCCGGTTATTGTCAGGCTTCAAAAATTCCCGCATCAGCCGGGAAGCCCGGAGGGTGGAACCAACCGCCATCAATTCAGCCGGCGACAAAACGCCGCCAATGGCAGCCCGTTTCAGCTCATTCCGTATGTCAAAAATACCGCCCAACGGCGGCCGCTCCGATCCACCCAAATAATAGAGAGCTTCCGAAGTAATCTGTAAAGCTTCTTTTATCGGCCCAAACTGGGTATAAGGCCGAAGATTTCGGACCAACTCTTTACCGGCGGACGTCGAAGCCATGGCTTCCAGCTGCCCGATGATTTTATCATATTCTAATGCTTTTAAAGTGCGTTCATTCACCTTTGTTCGACTCTCCCTCTCACAATAACCTCATTATACCATTTCTCGTCCAGCTTTAAAGAGAGAAAATCATGATATCCATGAATCATTTGGAACAAAAAGGCTGTCTCCCATGGGAGACAGCCTTTTTGTTCAACCGACGGATACTGCTTGAATCTTTGGCACTAAAGCTTCACGCCATACCTCGTCCATGGATTCTACCAGAACAATCTCGATTTCAGCCGCAATATTGGCCGGTATATCTTCTAAGTCCTTTTTATTCTCTTTAGGCACCAGAACCTTTTTAATACCTCCCCGGTGGGCTGCAAGCACCTTCTCTTTCAAACCGCCAATCGGCAATACCCTGCCCCGCAGCGTGATTTCCCCGGTCATGGCGACTTCTTTGCGAACCGGCCGGTTTGTTAATGCAGACACTATAGCTGTCGCAATGGTAATCCCTGCAGACGGTCCGTCCTTGGGAATGGCTCCCTCAGGCACATGAATATGCACATCATAGCGTTCATGAAAATCTTCCTCAATCCCCAACTCTTTAGCTCGGGAACGAATATAACTGAAGGCAGCCTGAGCGGATTCCCGCATCACTTCGCCTAGTTTCCCGGTGAGGATCAAGGCCCCTTTTCCTTTCACTAGCGAAACCTCAATCGACAACATGTCGCCGCCGACTTCCGTCCACGCCAGTCCCGTAGCCAAACCAATTTGGTCGGTAGTTTCGGCCAAATTGTAACGGTATTTGGGGGCTCCTAAGAATTTCTCCAGATTCTTCGGAGTCACCCGCACCGTTCGTTTGGTACCCTGGACAATTTCCTTCGTTGCTTTCCGGCACAGATTGGCCAATTGCCGTTCCAAACCACGGACACCCGATTCCCGAGTATATTCGTTAATGATACGATGCAATACCTCATCCGCAACTACCAGAGTTTTCCTGCTGAGGCCATGATCTTTGGCTTGTTTCGGCAATAAGTGGCGTTTCGCGATCTCCACCTTTTCCACTTCAGTATACCCGGACAAATTGATCACTTCCATCCGGTCCAACAACGGCCGGGGAATGGTATGCCACACATTGGCTGTGGTCATGAAAAGCACTTTGGAGAGATCAAAGGGTATTTCCAGATAGTGATCGCCGAAGTTGCTGTTCTGCTCAGGATCGAGCACTTCCAGCAAGGCTGCGGAAGGGTCACCCCGGAAATCCGTGCTCATTTTATCGATCTCATCCAATAATATTACCGGATTTCGGGAGCCGGCCTGTTTCATAATTTGAATGATCTTTCCGGGCATCGCTCCAACATACGTACGGCGATGGCCCCGGATCTCAGCTTCGTCCCGGACGCCGCCCAGGGAGAAACGGACAAATTTCCGGTTCAGTGCCCGAGCTACCGATTTGGCAAGGGAGGTTTTACCCACACCCGGAGGTCCGATCAGACACAAAATCGGCCCTTTCAATTCCTTAGTTAACTGGCAAACAGCCAAATACTCGAGGATGCGCTCTTTTACCTTTTCGAGACCAAAATGATCTTCATTTAAAATAGCTTCCGCCGTTTGAAGATCTAACCGATCTTCCGTCAGCGTATTCCAAGGAAGAGATAAAACCCAGTCGATATAATTCCGAACCACCACTGCCTCGGCTGCAAGAGGCGGCATCTTGGCCAAACGTTCCAATTCTTTTTTAACTTTTTCATCGGCTTCTTGGGGAAGTTTCAGCTCAGCCAGTTTTGAACGAAGCTCCTCCACTTCGGCCGCACGTTCGTCCGCTTCGCCCAGTTCTTTCTGGATAGCCTTCATTTGCTCACGAAGATAATATTCTTTTTGGGTTTTCTCCATCTGTTTCCGGACGCGGAGATGAATCTTCCGCTCCAACTCTAAGATGTCGATCTCTTTCATTAAAATGCCGCAAAGAGTTTCCAGGCGCTCTTTGGCAGAAAATGCTTCTAAGATGCTCTGTTTCTCTTCGACTTTCAAATTGAGATGGGAAGCGATCACATCCGCCAGCCGGGCCGGATCGTCAATGGTCAATACAGAACTTAAGACTTCCGGCGGACTCTTCTTATTTAATTTAGTATATTGCTCAAAATGAAACAGGGTCGAACGGACCAGAGCTTCAATTTCGCTGTCTTTCTCATTGGTCTCTTCCACTTCAGCCAGACGCACCGAGTAATAGGGATCAAACTGCAAATATTCAACAATTCGAACCCGATAAAGTCCCTCAACCAACACCCGAATGGTCCCGTCCGGAAGTTTTAAAAGTTGTTTTATCTCAGCAACCGTGCCTACAGAATAAATATCATCTTGATTCGGCTCATTAACTTTCGCTTGCCGTTGTGCAGCGAGAACAATCAACCGCTCATTCACCATCGCTGCTTCCAGGGCATTTATTGATTTCTCGCGGCCGACATCCAGCGGCACGACCATATATGGAAATACGATCATTCCACGTAACGGCAGCAAAGGCAAGGTCTCTTTAAAAGATACCGGGGTACGTTCCCGTTCCTCTTGACTCAACAATGATGCCACCTCCATATTCATTACGTAACCTCATCCTGAACTCTTCATCCCGGTTCAAACTCTATCCTGCCACCAGCGTTTAGATCAGGACAGTACGCTGTAAAAAAATCATGAAAGGTTAAATTCGCGTTCCTCTGCCAAGTTCCTTTGAGTAATTATTGGAGAAATCACCATATCTTTAGCGTCTTTGGCAGAACTACCCCATCGCCGCCAATTCTTCCTGAAGGATTTCCCACTGTTGATATAAGGTTTCCAGCCGCTTTTCAACCTCGGCAAACTCGGCAGCCAACGCTGCACTTTGTTGATAATCGTTATGAATAGCCGGATCGTTCAGCAATTGATACAGTTCATCACGGCGACATTCCACTTTTTCAATTTCAGCCTCCGTATCAACCAGCTCTCGCTGCTTCCGGCGCAGTTGACGTTGGATTTCCTTGGTGTTTTCCCGATGAATCTGCGTTTGGGTTTTTAACTTTTCGGAACTTTCTTCCTTGATTTCAGCCTGACTCTTTTTCCATGCCACATAGGCTTCATAATCGGCAAAAGGTAAAATTTGGCCGTTAACTAACGCCAAATAGCGATCGACAACTTTTTTAAGGAAATACCGGTCATGGGAGACCACCAGTACCGTGTTTTCTGTCTCCGCCAAAGCGTTTTCTACAACCTCAATGGAAGCCAAATCCAAATGATTGGTCGGTTCATCCAATATCAGAAAGTTAGCTTCGGAGAGCATTAATTTAATCAACCCCAACCGGCGCCGTTCCCCGCCGCTTAAATCGGCAACATTCTTAAAAACATCATCTCCGCTGAATAAAAACCGGCCGAGTATCGTCCGGGCCTCGGTATTACTTAGATCCGCCGCAGCCATAATCTGACTGAAAGGCGTCCCCTCTGCTGAAATATTGTCTAGCTGGGAAAAATAGCCCGGACGAATCTCATATCCCAAACGAATTTCGCCGGAATCCGGCGCCTCATAGCCCATAATCATCTTTAACAAGGTGGTTTTCCCTACACCGTTAGGGCCGATGAGGCCGATTTTCTCACCGGCTTCCACTTTCAATTGGGCTTGATGTAAAATCACTTTATCCCCGTATCGTTTTGAAAGATGATCACACTCTAGGACGATTCTGGCTCCTGCCGGCCCGTTTTTAAATCGCAGCTTCAACGCTTTATCGTCTTTTAATGGTTTCTCCACCCGTTCCATATGGAGTAGACGTTTTTCAATACTATGGGCCTTGCGTTTACTTTTTTCAGTCGCCCGGGATTCTCTCACAAACTTCTCCAACCGGCCGATTTCTTTCTCCTGTTTTTCATAAGCCCGGAGCATACTCTGATACTCTGCTTCTTTTTGCGTCCGATATTCGCTATAATTGCCTCGATATCGTTTGATGCGACCAAACTCCATCTCCAAGAAACCTTGAACGACCTTGTCCAGGAAATAACGGTCATGGGAAACCAGGAGGACCGCACCTTTGTAAGACGCCAGAAATTCCTCCAGCCACTCGACAGCCTCGATATCCAAATAGTTGGTAGGCTCGTCCAAAAATAATAAATCATAAGATTTAAGCAATAATCTAGCCAAAGCCAGCCGGGTTCTTTCCCCGCCGCTTAAAACAGCAATAGAGTCGTGCCAGCGTTCTTTGGGGAACCCTAGTCCTTTTAATACACCCTGAATCCGACCTTCCACCTGATATCCGCCGGCTGTTGCAAACTTTTCGGTTAACTCATGATGGTGATCCACCAATTCGCGCAAACGATTCTCAGGAATACCTGCTTGATTCATCTGGTGCTGAAGTTCATCAATTTGAACTTGCAATCGATCAAGATCACTGAAGATACTCCGCAATTCCTGATAGACTGAAATATTTTCGTTAAACTCCAGAATTTGAGGAAGATAACCAAAGGTGTAATTTTGAGCCCAATGGATCTCACCCCGGTCATAATCTTCAGTACCGGTTAAAATATTGATTAAGGTTGTTTTTCCACACCCGTTTCTCCCGATCAGCCCCATTTTTTCACCAGGATGAATCTCAAAAGAAAGATCTTCAAATATCTGATCGGAACCATAATATTTGGTTAATCCTTTTACCTGTAATAAAGCCATCGTTTACTCCAAACAACTGTTAATGAATAATACCCATCCTGTTAATAGGCCAAAAACGCCACCAGGCTTTTCCTTTGATATTCTCAATCGGTACCGGCCCCCAATACCGGCTGTCCTGACTGTTATTCCGATTATCACCTAGCACAAATAAATGGCCCTCAGGGATTCGGTATGAGGGAAAATCATGTATTGGAGCCCGATCCGGAGTAATATAAGACTCTTTGAGAGGTTTTTCGTTAATATATACCACGCCTTTCTGGATGCTGATCGTTTCTCCGGGCAAGCCAATAATCCGTTTAACGAAGTCATCCTTGGAACCGGCGATCTCCGGCGGCCTAAAAACAATAATATCAAAACGTTGCGGTTCTTTGAACCAATATGCGGTTTTATTCGAAAGAAACCGGTCCTGCACTTCGATGGTGGGTACCATGGAAGGCGAAGGAACATACCGTGATTCCAAAAAGAAGGTATGAATGATCAGAAACAAAATCACCGCTGGAACGATCACTTCCAGCACGTCTTTAATAAAACGTCCCATCGAATATTCCTCTTTCTCTTTTTTTGAACCCGATTTCGAAACCATCCGAATCCCCCTCATCCACACAGTCACGTTCTTTTTTCCATAATTTCAGCAGGTTTATTATAACATATTGCAACAAAGCCGCAAACACGTTGCGGCTTAAACTCATCCATCTTAGCGTGGATCATTTCGACCCGGTGTACCGTTCTCCATCAACTGGGATAATGTCACCAATTTATATCCTTTTGTCCGTAGCCCTTTGATGATTCCCGGTAAAGCCAGATGAATTTGCTTACTGGAATCACTGGCATGGCATAAAATCACAGCCCCTGGAAAAACTCTTTTTATGACCCTTTCCACCATATAGTCCGGGCCGGGATTTTTCCAATCCAATGAATCCACCGCCCAAATTACCGTTTCATATCCCAACTCCCGGGCCGTATCGATGACCAGGTCATCATAATCACCGTTAGGCGGGCGAAAGAACGGAGCCACTCGTTCAACGACAGAAAGCAAATCTTGATGTGCCTTGGCAATGTTTTCACGGACGACCTCCTTGGGGTATTCGCTGAGATTTACATGACGATCTCCGTGGCTCGCGATCTCATGCCCCTGTTCGTAAATCATTCGAACAGCCTCCGGATGCTGGACAGCCCATGGCCCGGAAAGAAAAAACGTGGCCGGAACCTGATGTTCCTTTAATATCTCCAATACCTTGGGTAATGTTTCTTTGCCCCAACTGATATCAAAGGTCAAAGTGACCTCCGGCGCCTTTTTTTGAACATAGAAAATGGGCATTTCTTTTGCGATTGGCCCGATTACCGGCGACGCAGGTATCGAAAAACGGCCATTCATAAATCCCAAGCCATAAATCAGAGCCAGTATCCAGAGAAAGATCATGCTCTTTTTTAAAATAACGATTTTCACCATTCCCACCTCGGCTTATCTTTATTCCCCAAATCAGAAATAAAGAACATCAGTGGGTATCTATGACATAAAAAAAGATGGGCCCATCGGGCCCATCTTATTTTCAAAAAGGTATTACTTTTTAGCTACAGCATCTTTTAAAGCTTTACCAGCCTTGAATACCGGAACCTTTCTTGCTGCAATTTTAATTTCAACACCCGTTTGAGGATTACGCCCTTTACGAGCCTCCCGTTTCCGTACTTCAAAACTACCGAAGCCGACTAATTGAACTTTTTCACCTTTAGCCAAAGCTTGGGTCATTGCGCTAATGAACGCATCAATCGCTTTCCCGGAATCTTTTTTGGTTAAGCCACTCTTCTCGGCAACCTTGTCGATGAGTTCGGTTTTGGTCATTAATTAAGTCACCTCCTTCCGAAAAAGTGGAAAAGTGTTTTCATTTCCTTCAGGTGAACTTTGGTAACTTTTTAATAATACCACATATTCTAGATTTTTCCCTTATCTCCTGCTTTTCAATCAAAAAATAGCAGATTTTTTCTATAATTTATAGGGGTTTCAAGCATAATCCCAGCTAAAATGGGGGTTTTTTTGTAAAAAAATTATTAACAAAAAGTAACCGCCCTGCATAAGAACGGTTACTTTATAAAACAAAAATGGTCTTTTCAGACCATTTCTGGTTATAAAATGATACAAATCAGACCGCCGCTTCCCTCGTTCAATATTTTGGTCAATGTCTCCTGTAGTTTTTCCTGAGCATTTTCCGGCATCTGCGTTAATTTGGACTGAATCCCTTCTTTCACCAGATCGTACATAGATTTGCCAAAGAAATCCATCTCCCAGATCTTCGAAGGATCTTTCTCAAATTCACTGGTTAAGAAGCGGACAAACTCTTCGCCCTGTTTTTCAGTTCCTACCACTGGCGTCACTTCGGTCATGATATCCACTTTAATCATGTGAATGGACGGAGCACTGGCCCGCAACTTCACCCCAAAACGGTTCCCGTGACGGATCAGTTCCGGTTCAGCCATGGACAACTCACTTAACAACGGCTGGACAATGCCGTATCCGGTTTCTTTTACCTCTTTTAGGGCTTCGGCGACCTTATCGTACTCCCGTTTGGCAACGGACAACTCTTTCATAATGCGCATCAAATGATGATCGCCATTCACCGTAAAACCGGAAGTCTCTTCCAAAACCTGATAGAATAACTGTCGATCCGTCAAAACCTCGACAGAGACGGAGCCTTCTCCCAAATTCACCTCTTTTAGCGAGACGCCGCTTACTTCCTCCAGCGACCTTAACGCCTCGACCACCGCATCAATATCCCGGACCTTTTCCACTCCGGCAACAGCCCCATAAACAGTCCCTTCGATCCGGCTTCGCAGCCAGTGATCGATCTCCAACTCCTCGATCCAGTTGGGATAATCCACCCGAATCTCACGCAGCGGGAACATATACAACAACTGCTGTATGACGCTCTCAATCTGAATCGGTGAAAGTTGTAAACAATTTAATGGAAGAACCGGAATCTCATATTTGGCCTGCATCTCGGCGACCAGACCCAGAGTCGACGGATCATCCGGATGAACAGAATTGACGATCACCACAAAGGGTTTACCTAAAGCTTTTAACTCGCTGATCACCCGTTCTTCGGCAGTCATATAATTTTCCCGGGGAATATCGGTGATACTGCCGTCCGTTGTAATCACCAGGCCGACAGTCGAGTGATCCGTGATCACCTTTTCCGTCCCCAATTCCGCTGCTTCCACAAAACTGATGGGTGTATCATACCAGGGCGTTAAAACCATGCGCGGCCCATCTTCATTTTGAAAGCCAACAGCACCCTCCACTGCGTAACCCACACAATCCACCAGACGGACCCGGAACTTCACATTTTCGCCAATATTCACTTCTACCGCTTCGCTGGGCACAAATTTCGGTTCTGTGGTCATAATGGTCCGGCCATTGCCACTCTGAGGTAATTCATCCTGAGCTCGTTCCCGATCATAATTGTTGGCGATATTCGGGATCACGATCTGTTCCATAAACCGCTTGATAAACGTGGACTTCCCTGTGCGTACCGGGCCAACAACTCCCACATAAATATCCCCTCCGGTACGTTCGGTGATATCTTGAAAGATATCAAACCTCTCCATCGATGTCCCCCCTTTTCAATCGATTTTACCTATATAGCTACGGGAATTGATTCATCCCCCCTTCACTGACTGATGGAAATCCTTCGAAATTGCCGTCATTTCAACAAATGACTGCAATTCGCAAACAATAACACTATATATATATGGGTTGACCGATACCAATATAACTGATATGCCAAACTAAATAGACAGTTCACCATCATATCTACAGTCGTGATCATCCTATTGCCAATACTCTCCAAATATTCGTTCAATTAAGGTTAAAGGTGCGGATGATGGGTGAAAACTATATGAGTCAGGAGACAGGAGTTTCAAAATCCTGGATTTCGGGGGATTGATCGGATGATAATGAATCTGCATTCCGGCAAATAAAAAAGGAACGCAATCGCGTTCCTTGATAACTGACAACCCAGTATCCAGCGGCTAGAACCAGTACCTACACCTCGTACCTATGGCCTAGAACCTAGATCCTTTATCTTTATCAACCGTTAATTACTTAATGCTCCTGACTCCTGTCTACTGTCTACTGTCCCTAGTGCCCGTTAATTTATGTCTACTCCCACGAATACGTACCCGTGATCACTTCTTCCATCTCATGGGTTCGGACCCGTTCCATCAGTTTCCGAACACCGTCCCGAGGCGAAACATTTTCATAGAGAACCTGATAGGTTACAAAGGTTATCGGCATTTCCACATTTAACTTTTTAGCCAGCATATAGGCTGCTTCTGCAGTGGCCACTCCTTCAATCACCATTTTAGTGGATTCCGTAATCTCTTTGAGACTACGGCCTTTTCCCAACTCGCGACCAGCCCATGAGTTTCGGCTATGCTTACTGAAAGCCGTGACAAATAAATCTCCCATTCCGGATAACCCCGAAAAAGTTGGGATCTGGGCACCCAAAGCCGCGCCCAGCCGCGCCATTTCAACCATGCCCCGGGTTACTAAAGCAGCTTTAGTATTATCGCCTAAGCCCAGCCCGTCAACGATTCCAGCCGCCAATGCAATGACATTTTTAAGCGCGCCGCCCAGCTGCACTCCGGTTCGGTCCGGATTGGTGTACACCCGGAAATTAGGGGTAATCAAAAGATCTTGAACCTCTTCAGCATATTTAAGAACCGGTGTAGCCACTACAATCGCCGAAGGATGATTCACAGCCACCTCTTCCGCATGGGTCGGCCCGGACAAAGCGACGATCGCATTGGCATCGACCATCGACAGTTCTTCTTCTAAAATATCCGTCATCTTTTTTAACGTTTTAGACTCCAGACCTTTCGAGGCACTGATCACGATCATGTCCTGCGAAACAAAAGGAGCCATTTCCTTCGCTACTGATCGCAACCATTGACTGGGGACTGTGGTAATTAAGTATTTTTTCCCAGAAACAACCTCAGCCAGAGATGAACTGGCTGACAATGTATCCGGAAGGGTCACTCCCGGCAAAAAAGTATGGTTGGTATGATAACGGTTAATCTCTTCGCAAACCTCGGTTTCCCTGGCCCAAATCTGTACATTATACCCTTTTTCCGCACATAGCTTGGCAAGAGCAGTCCCCCACCCTCCGCCTCCGATAACTCCAATCATTCTTTCTTGGCACTCCTTTTATCTTTATATAAAATCCGGTTTTCGCAGCCTTGCATCAGACGCCTGATATTTTCACGATGGCGGTATATAGCAATTATCCCCAATAAAAGAGCTAACCCGCATTTATAATAGCTTCCCGAATAAAAGATGAACACGGATATCGGATAAGCGACTGCAGCCACGATCGACGCTAACGAGACAAAACCGGAGCTAAAAAAGAAGATTAGCCATGCCGGAAGCACGATCACCAAACTCATCGGCGTTAATGCAATGATAACCCCCAACGAAGTGGCAATCCCTTTTCCGCCCTTAAATCCGGCAAATATGGACCAGTTATGACCGATGATCACCATCAAACCGCTGACTGCTGCCAGATCGATGCCAAAAGCTTCGCCGAGATAACGGCCGATTAATACAGCAACGACCCCTTTGAGGGTATCCCCGGCCAAAACAACAGCTCCATAGAACGAGCCCATACTCCGAAAGGCATTGGTAGCACCCACGTTACCACTGCCCTGGCTGCGCAGATTTATTCGTTTCAAGCGGGCCACAATGTCTCCGGTTAAAATCGACCCAATTACAATACTCACTACAATAACTGTAAGAAGTTTGATAAGGTCCACGCCTTTGAAGCCTCAACTTCCCTTTTTATTTACTTTTGTGACAAAACGAATCGGAGTCCCTTTAAATCCAAAATATTCCCTTAATTTGTTCTCCAAATACCGTTGGTACGAGAAATGAAAACCCTCCGGATCATTGACCGTAAACCTGAACGTGGGTGGTTTCACTTTCACTTGAGTGGTATAGTAAATCTTGAACATTCGCCCTTTGTTGGACGGCGGATTATGCATCATCATCGCATCCGAAATAACTTCATTCAAACGATTGGGGGAAACCCTCATCGTATAATAATTCATCACTTCATTGATGGCTTGAGGCAGCTTCACAAGACGTTGGCCTGTCTTAGCCGATACAAACAATACCGGGGCAAAATCCAGAAAGTCCAAAGCATCCCGAATTTCTTTGACATACTCATCAGCCGTCTTGCTGTCTTTATCCACTAAATCCCACTTATTCACCAGAATAATACAGGCTTTCCCAGCATCTTTAATAATTCCGGCAATCCGTAAATCCTGCTCAGCGATGTTCTCGGTGGCATCCAGCACCAAAATCACAACGTCGGAACGTTCCACCGCTTTTAAGGCTCTGAGCACACTGTAATACTCAACAGCAGCTTCCACTTTGGATTTACGCCGAATACCGGCTGTATCCACCAACAAATAATCGGTACCGTCGATGGTTAAAGGCGTATCGATAGCATCCCGGGTGGTTCCAGGAATATTACTGACGATCACCCGTTCCTCGCCTAACAACGCATTGACCAAAGAGGACTTGCCTACATTCGGCCGCCCGACAAAGGTTACCCGGATCCGCTCATTATCGCTTTCTTCCGTCTCTTCCGGGCAATGGGCCAAAGCTGCATCTAAAAGATCGCCAATATTTTTCCCATGTTCAGCCGAGATCAATATCGGCTCGCCTAAGCCCAAACTGTAAATCTCAGAATCATAATACGTATCAAAATTATCGATTTTGTTAACTGTCAAAACCACCGGTTTTTTCGTTTTCCGAAGTAGTTCAGCGACCTGATAATCGGAAGTTGTCAACGGCTCTCTCCCATCGACAACCATAATTAAAACATCCGCTTCCTCCAGAGCAATCTCCACTTGTTTCCGGATTTGCATCTGAATCGTATCTTTTTCATCGGTTAAACCGCCGGTGTCGATCAGCAAAAACTCCCGATCCAACCATTTAGCCGTCGTGTACAGACGATCCCGGGTAACCCCCGGGGTATCTTCCACAATGGCCAGGCGTTGCCGGGCAATTCGATTAAACAAAGTGGATTTTCCTACATTTGGTCTTCCTACAATGGCAATTACTGTTCGTGACAAAGGTTGACACATCCTTCTTCAAGAATCCAAGTCAGCCAATCCGCTGCCCGAGTGGGCACCACGGCAATTCGCCGAGGCTCACATGCACGCATCAATTCATCCAGACTTGTACCGTCTAAAAAGACGGCTTCATCTTGTTTTAACGTAATTTGAGGAATCAAAAAGAGTCCGGAGTCATCCGGATACTCCCGAATGGCTTCGATTAAATCCTTACCGACTAATAAACCGGCCACAGTTACCGTTTCACCGAAGAACCGATTGGTGACCGGCAGGACCGAAAGGCGGATCCCGGGACAATCCTTGGCAAAGCGTTCCGCAATATCCTGCCATAATCCCCGAGCTGACCGCCCGGTAACCACCGTTAACTGCAGATGCACTTTACGGAGCTTAGGCAACAATTCCTCAAAAGTTTCTTCAAACTCACTATAAAACCACCGCAACAAGCCTACACCGTTATCCAGTTGCGGATATCCTTCATAAGCCGTCTCCTGCGGTAACGGTTCCTCCGCAGCCAGATACCATTCGTCCGCAGCAAACACAAACCGCGTTTCCAATTTAGGCAAGAGTTCCTGCTGGAACCGATGAACAATTTTTAGGACGTTAGCAGCCTCATCTTTATTAAACCCCTTCAATGGAAAGAGTCTTTCCCGATGAGCTGTTAATCCAACCGGCACCACGGCGAGACTGGCGACTCCGGGAGCTAAAGCTGCCAAGTCATCGATAGTCCGCTCTAAAACTTCGCCGTCATTTATCCCGGGACACAACACCGCTTGCGTATGAACCATGATCCCGGCCTCGACTAATCTTCTTAACTGAGCTAATATTTCTCCCGCTTTTGGCGACCCGATCAGACGGCAGCGAACCTCCGGATCAGTGGCATGAACCGAAACATATAACGGGCTTAAATGTAATTCTTCAATCCGCCGCCAGTCTTTTTCTGTCAAATTGGTCAAGGTAATATAACAGCCCTGCAAAAAGGATAAACGATAATCATCGTCTTTTACATACAGTGTTGGCCGCTGTCCCTTGGGCAATTGATGGACAAAGCAAAAGAGACAATTATTTTTACACACTCTGATCCCATCATAGATCAACCCTTCAAAAGACAGCCCCAGCGGTTCATCGGGATCTTTTTCAAACTCGACAACTTCTATCATCCCGGATTTCTTTTCGAGCTCAAGCTCAATTTCGGGTTCAGAACTTAACGTAAGAAAACGAATGAAATCATCCAGCGGCTGCCCATTTAAACGTAATAACCGGTCTCCCGGTTCCAATTCTAATTCATCAGCGATACTTCCAGGCATAACCTCCCGAATAACCGCGCCAACTGATTTTACCATCTCATTCCTCCTGAGATAGGAAGATTCGCGCTTTTACCATCAAATCCTGCTGAGTACGAGGAATTTCGTATGAACGGCACATAAAAAATAATCAGGCATCGGCCTGATTGGAAAGGAGCGCTGCCCCGCAATTTTCAAGGATCAGGCGCACTTCATCCATGGCTTCCGGCTCAGCTTCCACGATAGCCACAACTTTCCCGTCAGAAAGCGCCTGTTGCAGGCCGTTCCCTCGATTCTTGACCGTTGATATCAGATCCGCTCCCCCGGCCAAGGAACCGTATTTTACGGAACCTACCCCGTCCAGATAACCGGTTTTCAGGCCTGACCACCGTTCCTTAGTCTTTGATGAGTTATCGCCGATAAAACCTTCAGCTGCCGTCTCCCAGCGGAGGTTTCCTGGGTCGGCTTCCTTTGATTCCGGATATATAACCGAAACCCAGGCCCGATTCCAACTGGCCTTTTTCACTTGCCCTAGTGCCGACCGGGCATCCTCAATCTGCTGAAATACTCCGTAAATCGCTTCCCGCACTGAAAGGAACCCCTTTCCTTAAATGTTCCATCCATTATCCTTCCCCAACCCATCCTTTTCTAACGGCATTGACTGTATAACATAATTTTCCATAAATAAGCGGTATATCACGACCGTCTTCGGAAAAACTATGAAATGTCATTTCACGTCCCCAAAGGAGGTGATCTTCGTGGACTGGTTAAGAACCATTGTACGGTTTATCGTCTCAGCCATTGTGTTAATGGTCGTAGGGGCTATTGTACCGGGATTTAGCGCTTTAAGTTTCGGCAATGCTTTATTAGCTGCATTAGTTATTGCCGGACTCAGTTATCTGATCGAATTGGTCTTGGGCAAAGATATTTCACCCTATGCCCATGGTGTCGTCGGTTTCCTGGTTTCTGCGGTTGTGATTTACCTTACCCAGTTTATTGTGCCCGATATGTCCGTTTCCATGATCGGTGCTTTACTTGCGTCGTTGGTCATCGGGATCATTGATCTCTTTGTCCCCACCAAAATCAAATAAAATTGAAAACGGACCAAAAAATTAAGGACTGTATTCGAAAAGTCTCGAGATAGTCCTTAATTTTTTACTTGGAATCATACATTTTTATATTTTAGCGTCGTCTTAAAATATAATCAAGGATGATCGATCGTTTGGTATTCAGTCGAATCGATTTCAAAATCTCCTTAAATTCATCCTCACACCGGTATTTCCCGTTTAAGGCCCCAGTCATCCCTACTACAATTAAAAACTCCTTCCACGGAATGATTATTACCCGGCCTAAACAATCCAACGTCTGCTGCTCATTTTTTACTTGAAATTTCATCCGGATCATCATCGCCGGATGCCCGTCGACTTTGAAATTGGGATCCGTCTTCAATATTTCACAAGACTCCAGAGGACGGGATACCTCTTCCACCAATCTTTCTAACCGTTCCTCCGGTGATAAGTTCTTCGGCAGATGGTTGAGGCGACAACCGCATTGAACAGTCGGCAACGGCACATCCCGCTGAGAATGTTTTTTATAAAAGTATACAAAGGGCACCAATTGCTTCGCAAGAATCTGTTTAAATCGACCCGTATATTCCAAGCGCGTAAAATTAAATAACGGCGCATTTTTTTGGGGTTGAAAAGTCCAATCCGCCGGCTTAGTGATGGAAAACTGAAGCAGGTTGTTGTAATAGAGATTCGATTGCTTACGCTGAAATAACATTCATCCACCTCAATTATTAAGAATTACAGTTCGGCTTTGACAAACTACCTTTTAAATTATACAAATATTCGACAAATCCTCTATTGATGGTTGTAACGGGCGTAATTATACTGATTCAAAGACTGCTCAACTACGATATTCCTGTCTCATAATTGTATCCGGTCTCAGTAAATCCGGATTTAGTTTTGAACCGCTTACGTATTTTCATGCAGTCCCTGTTCCCCTGATCCTTGTATGCGGATAGTGGAAAAACGAAGGCAAAGAGGCTTTTGAGAAGTATGTCGAGAGAAAAAAGAAAGAAGTGGAGACAAACAGACCAGACAAAGAAGATTAAGGAATTCATTCATCCCGCCCTCTTCAATAGTTGAGAAATATTTGCCTACTGAGACGCAATTCCATCGAATATCTTGGCAAAAAAACACAAAATTCCTCTCTGTTACCTTACAGAGAGGAATTTATGATCTGACAATGTTGCATAACCCAAATTCCGCGCCTTCACTCAAGACCGCAAAATCCTTGCCAAAATACATGGGCACACGTCCTCGCATAAACTTAAAGTCATCACGGCACCCTCACTCATTTCAGCAAATTCATTCCCATCGCATAAGCTTTTTTAGCCTCAAAAAAGGGCCAGTTGATCCGTTTCCGTCATCCCCTCGAGACATCCATGCTTCTGTAACACCTCGATCACGGCCGAACTCAGCCGCGCCCTGGTCTTCAAATCCTCAATGGACCGGAACTTTCCTTCCTCGCGGGCTGCCGCAATGGCTTTCGCTGCATTTTCGCCCAGACCCTGCAGGGAAGCCAGCGGCGGCAATAAGCCGTCGGGAGTGATCAGGAACCGGTTGGGATGGGATTTATAAATATCCACATGAAGGAAACGAATTCCCCGAAGCATGGCTTCAACCACCATCTCCAAGATCACATCCAGGTTTTTCTCCTTTTGCGTCGCATCATTTCCCTTTTGCTTAATCTGCTCCCTGTAACTTTTGACGGCCTCAAGCCCGCCCACCACGATATCGGCATCGAACTCGTCGGCCCGAACGCTAAAATAGGTGGCATAATAAGCTTCAGGGTAATTCACCTTAAACCAGGCGATCCGGAAGGCCATCATCACATAAGCGACAGCATGGGCTTTCGGGAACATGTACTTAATCTTCAAGCAAGAATCGATATACCAGTCAGGAACCCCATGTTCCTTCATGATTTGGATCTCTTCTTCGTCCAAACCCTTTCCTTTACGGACTCTCTCCATGATTTTAAAGGCCGTTTTCGGAGGCAGCCCCTTAAAGATCAGGTAGTTCATAATATCATCACGGGTCGAGATAACTTCCGAAAGTTTCGCCGTCCCGTTCTTAATCAATTCCTGGGCATTTCCCAGCCACACATTGGTTCCGTGGGATAAACCGGAGATGAATACCAACTCCGCAAAGGTGGTAGGCCGGGTTTCCTCCAGCATCTGCCGGACAAACCCGGTACCGAACTCCGGAATACCGAGGGTTCCCAGATCAAAGCCCATCTGTTCCGGGGTGATCCCTAAAGGCTCAATGGACGAGAAGATCTTCATGGTCTGCGGGTCTCCCATTTTGACGGTCCGCGGATCGATCCCGGTCAGGTCATGGAGCATCCGGATGACTGTCGGATCATCATGGCCTAGGATGTCCAGCTTCACCAAACGGCCTTCCAAGGCACCATGATAGTCAAAATGAGTGGTAATCCATTCCGCCTTTTTATCATTGGCCGGATACTGAATGGGCGTAAAATTATAAATCTCCTGATCCTTCGGAACAACATACAAGCCTCCCGGATGTTGGCCCGTCGAACGGCGGACGCCGGTACAACCCTTGACCAATCGATTCATCTCTGCCTGACGCAGGCGAAGCCCTTTATCCTCCGCATAACCTTTGACAAATCCAAAAGCTGTCTTTTCTGCCAACCCGGTAACGGTCCCTGCCCGGAAAACATATCCTTTGCCGAATAATTCCTCGGTATATTTGTGAATCACCGGCTGATATTCGCCGGAGAAGTTCAAGTCGATATCCGGTTCCTTATCGCCTTCAAATCCCATAAAGGTCGCAAAAGGAATATCCTGTCCATCCTTGATCAACGGATGACCGCATTGAGGACAGTCTTTATCGGGCAAATCGTAACCGGATGCAATGGCACCGGTCTCCATAAATTCACTGTATTTACAATTGGGGCACCGATAATGGCCCGGTAACGGATTCACTTCGGTGATATTACACATGGTGGCCACAAAGGAGGAACCGACAGATCCCCGGGAACCGACCAGATAACCGTCATCCAGGGATTTCTTCACCAATTTCTGGGCAGTCAAATACAACACCGCATACCCGTGGCCAATGATGCTTTTTAACTCCCATTCCAAACGGTCTTCCACCAATTTGGGAAGCGGGTCGCCATATAGTTCCTTCGCCCGGGTGTAAGCCATGGTACGAATCTCCTCTTCAGCACCAGGGATAACCGGCGGGCAGAACTGATTCGGCAGCGGAGTCACATCTTCCACCTGTTCCAAAATCCGGGCCGGGTCGTTGATGACCACTTTCTTAGCGAGTTCCTCCCCGAGATAATCAAACTCCCGCAGCATTTCTTCCGTGGTCCGGAAGTATAAAGGCGCCTGGTGGTCCGCATCCTCGAATCCTTGCCCCATCAACAATATTTTACGGTAGATTTCATCCTGGGGATGGAGAAAATGGACGTCTCCAGTGGCAACCACCGGTTTACCCAGCTTACGGCCGAGCTCGATGATCTTCCTGTTATAATCCTGGAGTTCTTCCACGGATTTGACCCGCCCCTGATTGATCAGGAACTGATTGTTGCCAATGGGCTGAATCTCCAAATAATCATAAAACTCTGCAATTTCTTCCAGTTTGCTGTCGTCCGCTCCGTCCAAAATTGCCTGATACAGTTCACCGGCTTCACAGGCACTGCCGACAATCAACCCTTCCCGGAACTCCACTAAAAGAGACCGGGGAATCCGGGGATGCCGGTGAAAATAATGAATATGCGAATCAGAGACCAACCGGTACAGGTGTTTCATGCCGATTTGACTCTTCACCAACAACACGATATGGTTGGTCCGTAGATGTTCAACATTGGCCTCTTTAACCAGTTGATTGAGATCGGCCAAACGTTCAAAATGGCGGTCGGCGATCTTCTCCAGGGCTTTCAAGAGAATTTGGGCGGCACACTCGGCATCATCACCGGCCCGGTGATGATTTAAAAGTTTAATGCCTAATTCCTTTGCCACATGATTCAACCGGTAGCTTTTAAACTGGGGCCAAACGGATCGGGCCAACCCCAAGGTATCCAAATAGACCGGTTGGATCTTTTCGTTATAAAACTGCTGGTGTTTTGCAGTGATAAAACCTACGTCAAACCGGGCGTTATGAGCTACCAATACGGCTCCTTTGCAAAACTCCATAAACGCTGAAAGCACTTCTTCCGGCGCTGCCGCATCCGCCACCATATCCGGAGTAATCCCGGTCAACTTTTGAATTTCTTCGGAAATCTCCTTGGTAGGCCGGATAAGGCGGTGAAACTCGCCAATTTTTTGGCCCCCTTTGTACTTCACCGCGCCGATCTCCAGCAAGTCCTCTTTCATCGGATTGAAACCAGTGGTCTCAATGTCAAATACGACAAAAACCGCATCCTCAATCCGTTCTTCCGCAGCTCCCACCACGATAGGAATCCCGTCATCCACCAGATACCCTTCCATCCCGTAGATCACTTTGATGCCGGCCTTTTTGGCGACACTCATAACCTCCGGAAAGGAATGGACCACACCGTGATCGGTAATAGCAATGGCCGGATGGCCCCATTTGGCCGCCTGCTTAATGACATCCGCCACATCCACCACCGCATCCATCGCGCTCATCTTCGTATGGAGATGGAGCTCGATCCGTTTTTCCGGCGCATTATCCACCCGCTCCACAGGCCTGGCCGCATTAATATGATTAACCATTAACCCCAGTTCCCGGGTAAATGGGTCCATCTGCAATTCGCCCTGCATCATCACCCATTTCCCTTCCTGGAGCAGTTCATCCAGGGGTTCGGCTTTGCGGGGGAATACTTTAAAACTGATGGAGTCAGTATAATCGGTGATATCGCCCAGATAAAACTTTTTCCCGTTTTTGGAGACACGGGTCTCAAAACGGAAGATCTCACCGGTGATAATCACCGTCTCCCCTTCTTCCGTCAATTGCTTGATGGGAACAGACTCTCCATTAATCCGTTTGCCGTAAATCACATCCGGATTGGTTTCAGCTGTCCCTTTAGCACTTCCGGCGGAAGGTTTTTTAACGCCGGTACTGGCCATCAAAGACTGGAAATAAGCTTCTTCTTCCTTTTCCTTCATTAACTCTTCTTCGAGGATTTTCTCATCATAGTCACCCAAGGTAAAATGGAGCCTGACGTCATCTAAAAGCAGCTCCCGTAACACTTCTTCCAGTTCTTCGCGGCGGCGCTCCAAGTATTCCACACCGGCTTTATTGCGGACCTGGACCTCAATGTTGTGATCCCCCGTAACATGATATTTGGCCTCGACCAGCCACCCGTTCACGCCGCCGTATTTCTTTGAGACTGTCGCCACAAACCGTTCCCAGTTTCGGGCCAACCGTTCCTCAAAAGGCGGCAGATCGTCGGGTGTCACAATTTTCAGTCGAACTTTGGAGAGGCCCAATACCAATGAAGCCAATGCATTTTCCAATTCCGCCTTTTCACTTTCAGATAACCTGCTTTTAAGCAATAAGGTAATTTCCCAGAGAGACTCCTTGGTATTCACAAGGATCTCCGAGATAACCCCCTCTTCCAATATGGGATGAATCGGAAAAGAAAAGGAGACTTGTTCAATCCCCTTAAATGCTTTCAATGAACGGTTATCTGGTTTTAAAACATACTGGTCGGCCATTTAATCATTCACCTCATAGCTTAAAACAACAACAAGCAAGACATTCATACTAACATTCATAGCGCCTGAGTCTCAGTGGCTTTGAGAGCCGATTGAATGAACTTCACCGCGTTCTGGACCACTTCGCCAATGGACCAACGGGCATCCTCGCCGGTCTGGCGGAACCGGACTTCCACCTCACCCTGAGCCAACCCTTTCGGCCCGATAGTGATCCGAATGGGAATCCCGATCAAGTCAGCATCCTTAAATTTCACTCCAGGGCGTTCATTCCGGTCATCCAACAATACTTCCACGCCTTGTGCAGTCAGATCCCTATAAAGCTCCTCGGCTACAGGCAACTGATCCGCACTAACCGGAACCAGATGCACTTGATAAGGAGCGATAGCCATCGGCCACTTAATACCGTTTTCATCGTAATTTTGCTCAATGGCAGCTGCCATCGTCCGACTGATACCGATCCCGTAACACCCCATAATAATCGGCATGCTTTGACCTTTTTCATCCAGGAAATTAGCACCCAGCGCTTTACTATACTTAGTTCCCAGTTTAAAGATTTGTCCAACTTCAATGCCGCGGGCTTCCAATAAATGGCCTTGGCAATGAGGACACCGTTCTCCGGCACAAGCGGTCCGAAGATCCACATACTCGACTTTAGGAAAATCCCGCTGAGGCTCAACATATTGATAATGGAAACCAACTTCGTTGGCACCGACAACCACCTGGTGCATCCCTTCAACCAGGGTATCTGCCAGGATCCGCACTTTGGCCGGATCCAGCCCAATCGGGCCCACATATCCCACAGGCAGCCCAAAAACTTCCTGGATTTCTTCAGGAGAAGCCAGATACAGTTTGTTACCTCCGACAATGTTTCCAAGTTTAATTTCGTTAACTTGGTCTGAACCCCGGACCAGTACTGCCACATATCCAAAATCGGTCCCGTAAAATAATGTTTTAACCGTCTGTTCGGGAGCGATCTTCAAAAATGAGCAAACTTCGTCGATGGTTTTTTGTTCCGGCGTCGCCACCCGTTCCATCGGTTTTATCTCATTATCCGCCGCAGCCTGGGAAATCACTGAAACAGCTTTCTCCACATTGGCGGCATAATTGCAACTGTCACAATATAAAATCAACGCTTCACCGGCTTCAGCCAATACCATAAATTCCTGGCTGGAGTTACCGCCAATGGCACCGGAATCAGCTTCCACCGGTCGGAACCGTAAGCCGCAGCGGCTGAAAATCCGGTTATAAGCCCGGTACATCGCTTGATAACTTTCTTCCAAGCCAGCTTCGTCCACATCAAAGGAGTATAAATCTTTCATGATAAATTCCCGGCCGCGCATCAAACCGAACCGGGGCCGAATCTCATCCCGGTATTTATTTTGAATCTGATAAAGCCTGAGAGGCAAATCCCGATAAGACCGAACTTCATTTTTCACAATAGTGGTGATAATCTCCTCATGGGTCGGTCCAAGGCAAAACTCCCGATTATGCCGGTCTGTTAACCGGAACATCTCATCACCGTATACATCCCAACGGCCACTTTCCCGCCAAATCTCAGCCGGTTGGACGATGGGAAGGGCCAACTCCTGCCCGTTCTCCCGATCCATCTCCTCCCGGACAATGCGGGATATCTTGGTTAATACCCGCTGGGCCAATGGCAAATAAGTATAAACCCCGGCAGCCGATTTCCGAATCATTCCGGCTCTCAACATCAACTTATGACTGATAATTTCCGCTTCAGCCGGCGTTTCTCGTAACGTCGGCGCAAACAACATGGATTGACGCATCAATGAACCTCCTTCAATTTTTGCAGCTCTTCCTTTAATGCCGCGATAATTTGATCTTCCGGCACCTTCCGAATGATTTCACCCTGACGAAAGATAAGTCCTTCTCCACGGCCTCCGGCCACGCCTAAATCCGCTTCTCGGGCCTCTCCCGGGCCATTCACAGCGCAGCCCATGACCGCAATATGTAGCGGTTCTTTAATTCCTCGAACCAATGACTCCACTTGAGAGGCCAAAGATTCCAGATTGACTTGACACCGCCCGCAGGTCGGACAGGAGATCACTTTGGGGCCGAAACTCCGGAGTTCCAAGGCTTCCAGTATCTTTTGGCCGGCTTCCACTTCCCGGACAGGATCGCCAGTCAACGAGACCCTTAATGTATCTCCAATGCCTTCCGATAGCAAAATACCCAACCCAACCGCTGAACGGATCGATCCGCTATACCAGGTTCCAGCCTCGGTAATCCCGATATGTAACGGATAATCGGTACGCCGAGCCAATTCCCGGTAAGCTGCAATCGTCTTCAGAACGGATGAAGCTTTCAACGAAATCACAATATCGGTAAAATCCACATCCTCCAACAACCGAACATGTTTCATGGCGCTTTCAACCATTGCCTCTGCCGTCGGGCCGCCGTATTTGGCTAAGAGTTCTTTCTCCAGCGACCCGGCATTCACACCGATCCGGATGGGAACCCCACAGGCTTTGGCACGGGAAGCAACTGCTTTCACCCGCTCTTTCCCGCCGATATTGCCGGGATTGATCCGTAGTTTATTGATACCGGCATCTAGCGCAGTCAACGCCAATTGATAATCGAAATGAATATCAGCCACCAATGGCACCGGGGCTTGTTTAACCAATTCCGCCAAATTGGCTGCAGCCTCCTGATCAGGTACAGCCAAACGGACAATTTCACAGCCTGCCTCGGCCAATGCCCGTATCTGGGCCAGTGTTGCCTGAAGATCACGGGTATCCGTATTGGTCATGGACTGGACCGAAATTGGAGCCCCTCCCCCAATCAACACAGAGCCCACTTTTACCTGGCGGGTCTTGCATAATGTCTGCATCATCGAATCCCCTCATCCACAATTTATCACGGGCACATATAATATTCACACCCGAAAAACGGATGTGAATTTTAACGCGTCCAGTCTTTATTATGTTCAGTCAGTTCAGACAAGATATATAAATTATACCATTGTTCCTAAACATTGTTAAGAAAGGTTTTTTTGGTGATATTCTTTTTCCCAATCTCATTCTTTGAACTATAATTCAACAAAAAAACCGCCTCAAGGCAGTTTTTTTTGACATTCGTTGCATAAACCCTTATTTTTCCGTACCTGTGCAGCAGCCTCCTTGCCGCAAATCCTGCAAAAATCTCCAACTATCGAGGCACAATTGGAACACATCCCGATTTTCCGGACATTCACTGGATCCGGACGGCCACAGGCCGGACAAATACATTGGCTGCAGTAACCATTATGCTCCCGAATCTCTTGAGGCGAAATCTTGCCGCATCCCCGGCAGCTGAACCTTCCGTCCCGTTTGGCTTCAAGCTCTTTGACACAGAGTTCGCAAAGATTGACCGATTTTAATATCCGAAATTTTTGAACCGAATTACCACACCGGGAACAATAACGGGCACTGGCTCTTCCGGTTTTTTTCCCCTCCCGGTTGGGATCTGCCCAAATCCGTTTCATTCTGCCAGCCATCGATCATTATCCTCCAAAAAATCTTTTGAAAAACCGTAACAAATCCCCATATGCGATAAACGCCCCCAACAATAGCACCGCCACCATTCCAAACATCTGGGCAGCCGCTTTTTGCTCAGGGGTAAATTCCCGCCGAATCAACCGTTCAATAAGTAAGATCACGATCCAGCCGCCGTCCAGTAAAGGCAAAGGCAACGGTAACATATTAAAGAGAAACAAGAACATCGAAATCTGAACGATCCAATATAACGTGTAATAAAGGGGTAAATTGGCGTTTTGCTCCACAACCGAGATCATTCCGATCGGGCCCATCAGACTGGCTCCCCCTAATTTACCGGCAAACATCATTTGAAAAGTTTTGATCACACTTTGGGTAAAATTCCACGGGAAATTCCATGAGATTTTAAAAGCTTCCGCGATAGAGGTCCGTTTAAAATCAGTCACCGCATTAATCCCGATAATATAACGTTTCTCCAGTTCATTATAGAATGGAACAATCGTCTTAGTTAACGTTTGCTTGTTCCGAATTAACTTTACCGTTAAAGGGTTTTTACCATATTCCTGTACCAACCTGGAAATATCCTGCCATTTATTAACCGGTTGATCATTGATGGCAATAATTTGGTCCCCCGGCCTGATCCCTGCATCAAAGGCAGGCATTCCGGGAGCAGCTTGCTCAACAATGGGCGCGTCGTTCCGGAGATTGCTGGGAAGCCCGACAAAAGCAGCCATACAAAAAACCAACACCATCGCCAGGATCAAATTGAAAATGGGCCCGGCGGCGATCACTATGACTTTTTTCCATAAAGCCAGAAAATTAAAGGATTCTTCCGGTCGAAGTGGTTCTTCGTCCTTCCCTTCGCCTTCCAAAGCGATATCCATCCCGGCAATTTTGCAAAATCCTCCGAGTAAAAACCAACGGATGGAGTATTGAATTCCCTTGCGTTCCGTCTTCCAAAGGATAGGCCCAAATCCAACGGCAAATTCGTAAACTTTCACCCCGAACATCCGGGCTGTAATGAAATGGCCATACTCATGGACAACGACCAATAAACTCAAGATAAGCAACGTTTGCCATATTGAATTGATAATTCCCAATCATACTCCTCCTTCATATTTGATAATTCTCTATCTTAAGAGAGCATATCTCTCCCGAAGAAAGCTATGATAAAAGCTCCCGGGCCCGTTCCCGAGCCCAAGCGTCAACTGCTAAAATTTCTTGCAAATCCGGTGTTTTTGAAAAACTTTCTTTTTGATGATATCCAAAGACTTCTGAAACAATACCGATGATTCGCGTGAATTTAATCCTTCCTTGCAAAAAGGCAGCCACTGCCATTTCATTAGCAGCATTAATTGCAGCCGGCAAGCTTCCTCCGATTTTTCCGGCCTGATAGGCCAATTCGACCGCTGGAAACAGTCGATCATCAACCGGTTGGAAACGGAGTTGCATCTGCTGGATAACATCCAGTTTCGGGAAAGTGGTTCCCCGACGCTCCGGGTAGGTAAGTGCCAGCTGAATGGGGAGTTTCATGTCACAAAGTCCCAGTTGAGCCATAACCGAACCATCCGTCAATTCCACCATTGAATGGATAATACTCTCCGGATGGATGACCACTTTAATCCGTTCATAGGGCATATCGAATAACCAATGGGCTTCAATGATTTCCAATCCCTTATTAAACATTGTCGCCGAATCAATGGTAATTTTTCCGCCCATATTCCAATTTGGATGTTTTAGGGCATCGGCCACCGAAACATTTTCCAACAGTTCCGGCTGATAATTCCGGAACGGGCCACCGGACGCTGTTAAAATGATCCGTGCCACATCCCTGGTATTACGGCCTTCCAAACATTGAAAAATGGCGCTATGCTCACTGTCCACCGGAATCAATTCTGCCTGATATTTCTCCAGGGACGGCATAATGATGGATCCGGCTGCCACCAGGGTTTCCTTATTAGCCAAGGCGATTCGTTTACCAGCCCGGACTGCGGCCATCGTTGGTTCGATCCCCACAGCACCAACCACCGCCGAAACCACGATATCTGCTTCCGGCAACGTCGCCAGTTCCACCAATCCTTGAGTCCCGCCTAAAACGGCCACATCCAGACCAGCTAAAGAAGTTCGTAAAGTATCTACCAGATTCACATCGCCAATCGCGACATATTTCGGCTTAAACTGTTTCACTTGCTCCACCAGGAGCTCCAACTGACTTCCGGCCGCTAATGCTACCACCGAAAATTCATCCGGAAATTGCTGAATCACCTCAAGAGTTTGCTTTCCGATAGAGCCGGTCGAACCTAAAATTGCAATCTTCTTCTGCAAAAACATCCCTGCTTCCTTTTATTAGTTGACAGTTTACAGTGTAATATTGACAGTTCCGAATTCGAGTTACATCGGTATGCATTTGTATCTTAACAAGAATTAACTGTCCACTGTCCCAACTGTCAACTGTAAACAATTTTCACCAATTGCCCAACCTACGAATTTCTGAGTGCCCGATAAGAACCACGCAACACCGCGAGAATAAATGGGCCGAAAAAAACGCCGGATATTCCGAACAATTTCATCCCCACATAGATCGTGATCATCACCAGCAACGGATGAAACTGTAAATTACTCCCCAGAAGTTTAACTTCAATCCACTGTCTGCTGGCCAACAGCAAAAAATATCCAATGATACAACCCAATGCACCTTGATATTGATGAAACAACATCGCGATCCCAACCGCCGGAAAATAAATGAACCCCGGCCCTAACACCGGAATAATATCCAACACTCCGGCCAGTAAGCCATAGGCCCAAGCTCCCGGCCAACCAAGCAGAAAAAAAACGATCGCTGTCACCAATGTAGTATGCATTACCAAAATAAATTCAGTACGGATAAACCGGGCTAGCCCTTCTATCATCTCTCTCTTCAAAGGCAGCAGATATGGCTGCCACCTTTGGGGGACAAGCGTAACAAAGAGAGCAATCAGATCTTTTTTATCCCGAATGAAAAAATAGGCCGTTATACCTCCTAGACCAATCCAAAGCAGAAAACGGGGTAAAAGAGACGCCAGATTCAATCCTCCATTGACCACATAACGTATCAGATGGTCTAAAGATTCCCGCAACCATAAAAAAGAACCATTCATTTTCATCTCAGGAAAAATACGACGGATCCAAGCGGACAGCTCCCGTTCAACCACAACCAGTTGCTGCCCCAACCGGGATAGCTGAGCCAACGAAGCTTGCGCTTCCTTGTATAACAACATCAACGTGATGACCAAAACCGCCATCATCATCCCGATAAAAATGGTGATTATAAGAATCACCGCAAACTTGCGGTGAATACCAACCCTTTCCTCTAAGAACCGGACCGACGGTTCAACTAAACAAGCAAAGACAGCTCCTAAAAAAAAGGGAGCTACCAGAGGGAAAATATACTTTACCGAAAACACCAGAATGATGCCAAGAATAACCGTAGCTGTCAACGCCCAGGTCTCTTTGGACAAACCGGAACACCCTCTTAATGAGGCAAAACATATGTAATCGTGTAATACACCACCGGTGCCGCCAACAGTAAACTGTCAAACCGGTCCAGCACCCCACCATGTCCCGGCAGGAAATTACCGGAATCCTTCACTCCTGCGTTTCGTTTGATGATGGACTCGATCAGATCCCCAAATTGTCCGGCAACTACGACCACTGTCCCTAATACGAGCATCGCCCAAAGTGGTTGGCGATAAACAATACCCATACCCAGAGAGACCAGCAATCCTCCTACCAACCCACCGATTGCTCCTTCCACGCTCTTCTTCGGACTGATCTTCGGGCACAACTTATGTTTTCCAAAATTAATTCCGATGAAATAGGCGGCGCTGTCATTAGCCCAGGTGACCAAGATCGTGAACAGGATATAAAAGACGTTTTGCCCCGGAATATATCTTAACAATAAGATATATGCGAACATCAGGCCGATATAGACCGTACCAAAGAAGTTCACGGCCGCATTGAGCAAACCCTGTTCCGGATTGCCCCGCAACAATTCATGGATGATGGCAGCAAAAAAGGCCACAATCATCACAAGGTTGATCATTCGTTCACTACGATAGATACTGTTCCAGGGCTCCAGGCCGGGATGGTTGAGAATAACATGGATTAAGGCCAGTAACAGAAGGGAAATACCCAACAACAATCGAATTTGAGGTCGGAAATTCTGTTTCTTTAAGAGCTCAATATACTCCAGCATAGCCAAGGTAATTAACAAACCAATTGCTAAAGTATAATAAATTCCTCCGACCCACACCAGAAAGAACCATAATATTCCGCCGAGTACTCCCGATATAACACGCTGGTTCATCAGACCGATTCTCCTCTTTTTACTCCTCCGAAACGCCGTTCTCTCTGACTGTAAAACACAATTGCGTCCCTCATATCCGCTTTCTTAAAATCCGGCCAATATTTGGTGCTGTAATAAATTTCCGTATAAGCGATCTGCCATAGCAAAAAATTGCTTATCCGGCTTTCTCCGCCTGGTTTGATGAGTAAATCCGGATCCGGTTGCCCCGCTGTAAATAAATAATTCCCAAAAAATGCTTCATTAATTTCTTCCGGATCCACTTCACCCTGACGAACGGCTACAGCGATCTTTTGAACTGCCGAGACAATCTCCGAACGACCACCATAATTAATAGCCAGATTCAACGTTAAGGCTGTATTTCCACTGGTTCGGGCTTCGCTTTCCTCCATCAGTTTCCGGAGAGAAGGGCGTAAATTATGCCTCAAACCGATGAACCGCACCCGAACATTTTGCCGATCCAGCTTGTCCACTTCGCTTTTAAGTGCCTCTTCAAACAAATCCATTAAAAAGCGGACTTCCTCTTCAGGGCGCTTCCAATTTTCCGTGGAAAAAGCATACAATGTGAGAAAAGGCACGCCATATTCGAGGCAAACCGCAACAGCATCCCGGACCCGATCCATGCCGACCCGGTGACCGGCTGTCCGCGGCATACCTCGCTGCCTGGCCCATCGCCCGTTTCCATCCATGATAATGGCAATATGCTTAGGAATATTCTTAACCGATGGTGAAGTTTTTTTAAACCAATTCGCCAGTTTAAATTTCATATCGTTCAAAATCAAATACCCCCTCTAAAGAGTTTGTTGGCCCTTAAAGAGGGGGATATCTTAGACCTCCATAATCTCCTTCTCTTTATGCTCCAAGAGGCGATCAATCTCACTAATATATTTATCGGTTAATTTTTGAATTTCATCCAGTCCGCGTTTGCTTTCATCTTCCGATATATGAGCCTCTTTTTCCAAGGCCTTAATCTTTTCATTGGCATCACGCCGGATATTTCGGATAACCACCCGTTTTTCTTCGGCTTCTTTCTTAACGACTTTCACCAGTTCTTTCCGGCGTTCCTCGGTCAATTGCGGAATCGGGATTCGAATCACTGAACCGTCATTGACCGGATTCAGTCCCAAATCCGCTTTTTGAATCGCTTTTTCAATGGCGCTTAATGCAGTTTTATCCCACGGCTGAACAACAAGCATCCGGGCATCCGGTACAGAGATACTGGCCAATTGATTCACGGGCGTCGGCGTTCCATAATACTCGACCATCACCCGATCCAGCAGTCCTGCATTAGCCCGGCCGGTTCGAATGGTTAGAAATTCCCGTTTAGTGGCTTCAATAGCCCCTTTCATATGATCCTCAGCTTCTTTAATAATGTCTTTAATCACTATTAATCCTCCCCTCTTACAAATGTCCCGACTTTTTCACCCATCACAATACGACGGATATTTCCAACTTGGGTAAGGTTAAATACCACAATCGGTATTTTATTTTCCATACATAATGACGTTGCGGTTGAATCCATTACCCGCAGCCGCTGTTGAAGGACTTCCATGAAATTCAGATTTTCAAAACGGATGGCATCTGGATCGACTTTCGGATCAGCGCTGTATACTCCATCCACCTTTTTCGCCATCAAGATGATTTCGGCTTCAATTTCTGCGGCCCTAAGCGCTGCAGCCGTATCCGTTGAAAAATATGGATTACCGGTTCCAGCCCCAAAGATAACCACCCGGCCTTTCTCTAAATGACGGATAGCCCGACGCCGGATATATGGTTCGGCAATTTGCCGCATTTCGATAGCTGTTTGAACACGGGTAGGTACGCCGTGCTTTTCAAAAGCACTCTGAAGTGCCAAAGAATTGATAACCGTTGCTAACATTCCCATGTAATCCGCTGTAGAACGATCGATTCCGGTATGGCTGCCAACAGCGCCGCGCCAGAAGTTACCTCCACCGACCACCACTGCGATCTCCACTCCCAAGTCATGAACCTCTTTGGTTTGCATAGCAATAAGATTCACAACATCGGAATCGATGCCAAAACCTTTATCACCGGCTAACGCTTCGCCGCTCAATTTCAAAACGATTCGTTTATATTTCGGGGCAGACATCGGAAATACCTCCCATTAACCATAATAATTTTCGCGAACCTTCCATTAATTCCTGCCGAAATCCATAAAAATGATCGAACCGGCATCTGGAAACCTTCTCCAGAGACCCATGGATCGATCATCAAGTTTACAGAAGCCGCGTAGGCAGCTTATAGAAAAAAGGAACACTTTCGTGTTCCGTGATCAGGATTTAATCTGAGACATAACCTCAGCGGCAAAATCGTCTTTCTTCTTTTCGATACCTTCGCCTTTTTCAAACCGGGCAAAGTTATTGACGACGATGTTCTCACCTAATTTAGCATTTGCATCCTGAATCAGTTTGGTGATGGTCTTATCGCTGTCTTTAATGAAAACTTGTTCCATCAGGCAAACTTCTTTATAGAATTTCTCAACCCGACCCAGCATAATCTTCTCGGCAATAGCTTCAGGCTTACCTTCGTTAACCGCTTGGGCTTTATAAATAGCTTTCTCTTGTTCAAGAACAGAAGCAGGAACCTTATCCCGGGTGATGTATTCCGGTTTAGCCGCTGCAACCTGCATGGCCAGATCTTTAACCAAGGCCTGAAAATCAGCATTATCAACGGTATCGGCTTTGGCAGTTTGGATTTCGATCAGAACCCCGATCTTTCCACCCATATGGATATAAGAATCGACCATACCTTCACCAACTGCTTCAAAACGGACAAAACGCCGTACGGTCATGTTCTCGCCAATGGTCGAGATCAACTCGGTAATCTTTTCAGCAACGGTTTTGCCGTCAGCCATAGCCATGGCGTTTAATCCATCAAGATCAGCCGGTTTTTTCTCGGCAATTAATTGAGCCACATCATTGACAAATTGTTGGAAATCCGGATTTTTGGCCACAAAGTCGGTCTCGCAGTTTACCTCGACCAGAACGCCGACTTTTTTATTGTCGGATATGTACGCATTGACCAAACCTTCAGCAGCGATCCGTCCTGCTTTCTTCGCAGCAGCAGCCAAACCTTTTTCCCGCAAATATTCGATGGCTTTTTCCATATCGCCGTTGGATTCGGTTAACGCTTTTTTGCAATCCATCATACCGGCACCGGTGCGTTCCCGGAGTTCTTTTACACTGGCAGCACTAATTTCAGCCATAATAATTAACCCCTTTCACTCTTATCTTTGATATATTTATTAATTCATCTTATTCATAGAGGTAAAAAAAGGGTGGATTAGGCTTACCCTACCACCCTACGAGCTCAAATCTCTTCTGCCATCTCCGCAAGGTCTTCGGAAGTTTCAGTTTCAACTTCTTCAGTTCCGGAGGTTGTGGTATCGGTCAACTGTTCTCCTTGACGGGCTTCGATAACCGCATCGGCAATTTTGCCGGCCAAAAGCTTCACGGCACGAATAGCATCGTCATTACCCGGAATCACGTAATCGATTTCATCCGGGTCACAGTTGGTATCGACAATACCGATAATCGGAATACCCAAAATTCTGGCTTCAGCTACCGCAATCCGCTCTTTCCGGGGATCAACGATAAACAGAGCGCCAGGAAGTTTATGCATATTGCGAATACCGGATAAAAACTTTTCGAGACGAGCTTTCTCTTTCAAAAGTTCCAAAACTTCTTTCTTCGGCAGAGCCTCAAAAGAACCGTCCTGTTCCATCTGTTCAATCTTGCGGAGCCGATCAACCCGGGTACGGATGGTTTTAAAGTTAGTTAAAGTTCCACCCAACCAACGTTGGGAAACATAGAACATCCCACACCGTTCCGCCTCTTCTTTGATGGCATCCTGGGCTTGTTTCTTGGTACCGACGAAGAGAATGGTTTCGCCGTTTTCAACCACTGAACGGGCAAAATTGTAAGCTTCCTCAACCTTTTTTACAGTTTTCTGGAGGTCGATAATATAAATACCGTTCCTCTCAGTGAAGATGTACTGAGCCATCTTCGGATTCCATCGTCTTGTTTGGTGACCAAAATGTACGCCGGCTTCCAATAATTGCTTCATTGAAATCACAGCCACATTAGCCACCTCCTTTCCCCATTTTTGTTTTTTCCTCCGCTTTCATCATCTGACAAGCCCATCCCCGCAGGGACACCGAACTTACCATCTGAAAACGTGTGTAATAAATACACCGACAGATATTATATCATCATCCCCTGATAGATGACAAGTATTTCTTTACATCAGAGGCAAACTTTTCTCCACCAAACTTCCTGGAATATCATTCCCATCTACTATGGAAATTATGTGTAAACCAAGAGTAATTAAACCTCATCCTGGCCCTCTCCTAAAGGAGAGAGAACCCCAGCTCGAAACTATAGTTTAAAACCTACTGGGGTTTGATATCTGTGCACTAGGCACTGTGAACTCCGTCCCCCAAAAAGGAACTGTCAACTATCAACTATACTCTTGCCTCGCCCCATCACCTATATTCCTGAAGTCACATATGATAAACCGACTTTAAATAATAGGAAGTGAGACAGGTGGAAATTTATGTAGTTCAACCTGGAGATACCCTCTATCTCATCGCCCAACGGTTTGGAACAACTGTGGCTGCTCTCCAGGAACTCAACCGTTTTCCCAATCCGGATCAATTAGTGGTCGGCCAGGCCATCCTGATCCCCGGTCCATCACCAATACCTTTACGATACACCGTTGTTCGCGGCGATACCCTCTATCTCATCGCCCAAACCTTTGGTACCACTGTGGATGCGATTGCCCAAGCCAATAATATCGCTGACCCCAATCGCATTAATATAGGCGACCAACTTTTAATTCCCGGATGGTCTCAACAAACCTACACCATTCGTTCCGGTGATACGCTTTATCAAATTGCAAATAATTTTGGAATACCTCTCAATTTATTGGTAAAAACCAACAATATTGCCAACCCGGCATTGATCTATCCGGGCCAGATATTGATCATTCCTCAGCGCAGCTCTATTCCAGCGCGTAAGGATATTGAAACCATGGCCTACTTCCAATTGGTCAATTTAAGCGGTTTGGAACGTTCCCTGGCTCAAATGGGCCAGTATATTACCTATGGCGTCATGTTTCAATATCCGGTAACGCCTCAGGGAACCATTACGATTTCATCCAACACGACCCGGGCTGTTGATATCCTGCGCCGTTTTAATATCCAGCCCCTGCCCTCAGTTACCAACTGGACCCAGGATATCGGATTTGATCCGGATTTAGCCAGAACCGTCATGGGCGATACCGCCCTTCGCCGGCAAACCATCGCCAGCATCCTGGCTTTAGTTCAACAATACGGTTTTGCCGGAATTAATGTCGATTTTGAAAATATGTATCCGGAAGACCGTCCATTGTATAACAACTTTATTCGGGAACTTGCTGAGACTATGCGGGCCAACGGTTATATTACCACGATCGCCGTAGCTCCGAAGGCCAGTGATCTTCCGAATGCCCCGTGGGTAGGTGCTTTTGACTATGCTACATTGGGTTCCATCGTGGATATTATGTTCATCATGACCTATGAATGGGGTTGGGTCGGCGGGCCGCCCATGGCCATCGCCCCTCTGCCTCAAGTTCGCCAAGTTATCCAATATGCCGCTTCGCTAATGTCGCCTCTGAAAATCATTCAAGGCGTACCGCTTTACGGATATGACTGGCCGTTGCCGGATACCCCCGAAAGCCAGGCTTCAGCCGTCAGCCTTGACAATGTCTATAACATCGCTTATCGGTACGGCGCTGTCATCAATTACGATACAGTTGCCCAGTCTCCCTGGTTCCGCTACATCAACGAGCAAAGAGTAGAACATGAAGTATGGTTTGAAGACGCCCGGTCTGTCCAAGCCAAATATCTGCTTGCACGCGATTTCAACCTACGAGGCGTCGGTTACTGGGGATACGTCAACGAACCCTTTGGTTTCCCGCAAAACTGGCCGATTTTAAATGAGATTTTCAATATCATCAAATACCCGTCCTAAACACGATATCATCGCCAATAAGGATTCTCCAGTTATACAGAACATGAAGGGCATGAACATCTTGCATGCTTCTTTATGTTCTTTGCTTTTTGCAAATATTAATTTCAAAAATTCAGCATCATTTTTATTCCGTTTTAAAACAAAAAAAGGAAATATATAGCAAATGTCGAATGTTATCTGACATTTATGTAACGCCTCAAAGAAAACAATACCTTGCAAACAGTAATTAAAAGAAGTTCGAGGTTTTCGTTATGATCATGAAAGTACTTTTCAACCATTTTATCCTAAGACAAAGTTTATACCTGAGAATGATAGCGAAACCTATGTTAACCAGTTTAAAAACGAAAATATTAGCCATGATTTGTTTGATTTCATTCGTAACAATCGGAATTGGAGCGCTGATGACTGGAAGGTTTTTTAAGCACGAGTATACCAGTGCATTAACCCATGAATTAACCGTCATCGGCCAAGGCCTCAAATTTCAGCTAGATCGTTTACTGGCTATCGAAATCCCCCTTGAGGAACTCATCGGATTTGAGGAACAATGCCGGGAAATTATCGATAAATATCCCCATGTTTCTTTCGCGGCCGTCGTCAACCCCCAAGGTAAAATCCTATTTCACAGCAATCCGACATTCCATCGCACCGTTTTACCTAATTTGGCTCTGCGAAAAGCTTTAGACTGTAAACATGACCGCATCGTCCAATTTACCGAAAACCGTCAGCGGTACTATGGTTCCATTATCGCCATTACCAATAGTATGAATGAGTTCATCGGCGCCATCATTCTGGCATTACCGGAATCGGTTATCACTTCCAAAACCGCAACATCCATCAGCAACTCGGTCACCATATCCCTGGCTTTTTTAACTCTTTCTTTCGCACTAATCACTTTAGCATTAGCTAAATGGGTCACTTCTCCCTTAAGCAAGTTAGATCAAGCCACCAAAATGATTATTGACCGGGGCCCCGAATCCTTTACTCATATTATGCTGAGATCCACAGATGAAATCGGCCGTCTGGCTCAATCCTTTAATAAGATGGCCGATGAGCTGCAAAAAACGACCGTTTCTAAGACCTATATGAATAATATCATCTCCAGCATGAATGATGCCCTCTTTGTCACTGATTTGAATTTAACCATCATCACAGTGAACCGGGCTGCCTGCGAGCTTTTACAGTATCGTGAAGAAGAACTTCTGCAGCAGTCTTTATATCTGATTTTCAACCCTTCAGAATCAATCCCTATGGAATCCGATGAACATTCGTTGCTTAACGCCGAAACGTCAGTCATCACCAAACAAGGCTTAAAAATTCCGGTCTTACTCAATTGCTCTTTTATCAAAGAGTCCAACGGTAAAATCAAGTCATTGGTCGTCACCATTAAAGATATTACCGAGCGCAAAAAGGCTGAAGAAGCCTTAATTGCCAAAACGCAAAAATTGGCCCGTTCCAATGCTGCGCTTCAAGAGTTAACCTACGCAGCTTCCCATGACCTCCAGGAACCGCTCCGCAAAATTATCGCCTTTAACGAGCGGATTCTGACCAGACTTGGTCCCATCGCCGACGAACAAAGCCGAGATTATTTATACCGAGTCCAAAATGCTACCCAACGCATGCAGGCATTAATCAATGACCTGCTCAGTTATTCCCGGATCACCAGTCAGGTGCAATTTTTCCAAAAGATCGATCTCTCCCTAATCGCAGAAGAAGTATTAAATGACCTGCAATTTCGGATCGAACAATCCGGAGCCCATATCGAATTAGGGCCACTGCCGGAGATCGAAGCCGATCCGACCCAAATTCGCCAATTATTCCAAAATCTCATTGGTAACGCCATCAAGTATCACCGGGAAGGCGTATTGCCCCATGTTAAGATCTCGGCAAACATCATCCCGCACCGAACCGGCCATTATCACTGGCAAGCCAATAGCGAGTGCTGCGAATTAATATTTGAAGACAACGGCATCGGAATCGATCCCAAGTATTTTCAACGCATCTTCGGTGTATTTCAACGATTGCACGGTCGAGATCAATATGAAGGTACCGGCGTAGGACTGGCTATTTGCCAAAAGATCGTCGAGCGACACAACGGAACCATTACAGTTGAAAGTACCGTTGGAGAAGGATCCAAGTTTATTGTTATCCTTCCAGTGCACCAACCAAAAGAATGGGACGATGATGTTTCATCCCATCAACCCATCAACCTCCCTATTCCATAACCATACCGGATATTGTTGATACCCAAAATGCCCATATTCATCGCCAATTTGATCTGAGGAGGAGCACCATGAGTGAAACCGTCATTCGGATACTCATCGTTGACGATGACTCCGACGATTTTGTGCTGACCCGAGATATGCTCGCTGAAATCAATGCCACCAAATACGAATGGCAATGGGTCAGCAATTTCGAAACCGCCCTACAGTATGTGAATAACCGTTCCTTTGATCTTTTTATCTTTGACTATCAGTTAGGAGCCCACAACGGCCTGGAACTTTTGGAAGAAGTTAAAAAGAACGGTAATAAAACACCGGTCATCTTACTGACCGGTCAGGGCGATCGGGAGATCGGCCGGATTGCTATAAAATGGGGCGCTTATGATTACCTCACCAAAAACGAAATCAACGCCTCCCTTTTAGAGCGTTCCATCCATTGCGCTTTAGAACGGCGTAAAATGGAAGAGCTGATATCTCAAGAAGAAAAACAGGCTGAAGTTACCCCGGATTGGCTAATCCATGATATCTAAAGCCTGTCTTATACTTCTATCTTTTATTCTCCCAAATACGCTTTCCGCACTTCAGGGTTGTTTGCCAATTCAGCGGCAGGGCCACTTAAAACCATCTCCCCTGTTTCCAATACAAAGGCCCGATGGGCAATGGAGAGAGCTAAATGAGCATTTTGCTCCACCAGCAAAATCGTTGTCCCTGCCGCATTGATGGCCCGAATAATTTTGAAGATCTCATCAACCAGCATAGGAGCCAAACCCATCGACGGCTCGTCCATCAGCATCAGTTTCGGCCGAGCCATTAAGGCCCGCCCCATGGCTAACATTTGCTGTTCGCCGCCGCTTAACGTGGCAGCCAGCTGACGTTTACGTTCCTCAAGCCTGGGAAACCATTGAAAAACTTCCTTAAAACCTTTCCGGATTGCCTCTTTATCTTTACAGGTATAAGCCCCCATCTCCAAATTTTCCATCACCGTCATCCGGGGAAAAACCCGACGTCCCTCCGGCACATGAACGATGCCCGAAGCTGTGATTTGATGCGGCGGTAAATTGGTAATATCACGTTCCATAAATCGAATAGTCCCCGCAGCAATGGGCAATACTCCGGAAATGGCATTAAGGGTTGTCGTTTTACCGGCACCATTGGAACCTATCAAGGCAACGATCTCCCCTTCCCGAACATCCAGGGAAATACCGTTTAAAGCCCTAATCGCACCATAATTCACAGTAAGATGTTCAACGGTTAACATTGGCCGGAAACCCCTTTCCCCAAATACGCTTCAATAACTGCCGGATTGAACCGAACCTCTTCCGGAAGACCCTCCGCTATTTTTGCGCCATAATCCAAAACCACAATCCGATCGGATAAACCCATCACAAATTTCATATCATGTTCGACCATCAGAATACTAATACCGGAAGCCTGAATTTGCCGGATCAATTCCATCAACTCTTTCTTTTCTTGAGGATTCATCCCGGCTGCCGGCTCGTCTAACAATAACAAACTGGGCTTCACCGCCAATGCCCGGGCAATCTCCAGACGGCGTTGTTCACCATAGGATAAATTCTTAGCCAATTCCTCCGTTTTCGAATCTAATTGTACGAGCTCAAGACATTCACGAGCTAAAGAAGCTAAAGACCGTTCTTCGCGGCGCTTTGCCGGTAAAAAACCTCCCAAAGCCCCAAAAAGACCGGATTTTCCTTGAGTATGGGCCCCGATCAAAACATTTTCAAATACAGACAACTCATTAAACAGATGAATCGTTTGAAAGGTCCGGGAAATCCCCCGCATGGCAATATCATGGGGCTGTTTGTCGTTGATCATCTCCTCCCGGAACCGTATCGTCCCTTCGGTCGGACGGTAAATCCCGGTAATCAGGTTAAATACCGTTGATTTTCCGGCACCATTAGGCCCAATCAATGCCAGAATCTCGCCTTGCCTTACTTCCAGATCCAGCTGATTGACAGCCACCAATCCGCCAAAACGAACACTTACCCGCTCCATCGTCAATAACGGCATTATTTTACCCTCCTGCCTTCCATGTTGGAATCCGTTGACAAAGACTGGCGCGGACGCGGCTTAATCCCCAATGCTTTACATACCAATTGACGAACACTGACGCCTCCCAATAAGCCGTTGGGTCTAAAGATCATCAAAAACACCAACAAGGCTCCATAGACCAACATCCGGTAGCGCTCCATAAATCGCAAAAACTCAGGAGCCGCCGTAAGCAACGACGCACCTAAAACCGAACCGGGAATACTGCCCAAACCGCCCAAAACCACCATATTCAAAATGTCGACAGATTTCGAGAAGCCAAAATCCGACGGATTGATATAGGCGATAAAATGAGCATAAAGACAACCGCCCAACCCGGCTGTAAAAGCACCGATGGCAAAGGCTTGAATCTTATACAGGGTCGTATTGATTCCCATGGTCTCTGCAGCAATCTCATCCTCTCGGATCGCCCTGAGCGCCCGGCCAAAACGGGAATTTTGAATCAATATCATAGCAGCAATCACCAATAATACCGTTAACCATACATATATCGGCAAAGGGATGGGCGTATTCGGTAAGGGAACGGATAACCCCAACGCCCGGTTGGTAATATCCAAATTTAAAAGGATGACTTTGAGAATTTCGGCAAATCCCAACGTAGCAATGGCCAAATAGTCTCCAGACAGCCGGAGAATGGGAAAACCGATCAACACTCCGAAAAACGCAGCCATTAAGCCTGAACTGATAAGATTCACGCTAAAAGGCATCCCCAGCTTTATCGTTAAAATGCCTCCGGTAAATGCACCAATACTCATAAAAGCCGCATGCCCCAAGGATAATTGGCCGGTGACTCCTGTTACCAGATTAAGTCCCAACGCTAAAATAATGGCAATACCGATATTCACGAATATTTGAAGGTAATAGGCGTCCACCAGGTTGACTAAATTTTCCAAATACTCTCCAATCATCGAATTTCCCTACACTTTCTTCTGTATCTTCTGTCCGAGTAGCCCGGTAGGTTTGAACATTAACACGCCGACCAAGATCGCAAAAGCAATCGCGTCCCGATAGGACGAATATCCGGCCGCCACACCTAAGACTTCCACCACGCCAAGGAGTACCCCGCCCAACATGGCGCCGGGGATCGAACCGATCCCACCTAAAACGGCAGCAGCAAACGCTTTGAGCCCGGCCATCAGTCCCATATTAAACGAAACCGCATTAAAATAGATGCCCACCAAAACGCCACCGGCTGCCGCCAACGCCGAGCCCAGTGCAAAGGTAAATGAAATCACCAGGTTTACATTAACTCCCATTAATGCAGCCGTCGTATAATCCTGAGATGTCGCCCGCATGGCTTTACCGATTTTCGTATGGTGAACGATAAACTCCAAACTCAGCATCAGCAAAGCTGAAATCCCAATGATCAACAATTGCAGAGATGATATTTCCGCCGAGCCGATGTGGATCTGAACCACCGGGAACACATGATCGGGAAACCCTTTAGCGTCTGCTCCGAAAATCAACAAAACCAAGGTCGAGAGGAAAGTTGACACACCGATGGCCGAGATCAACGCCGAAAGTCGTGACGAGCGACGGAGTGGCCGGTATGCAATGAACTCGATCACCACTCCCATCAGCAAACAGACAGCCATCGCCAACACCATGGCTAGAAAAATATTCATCTTAAAAATCATGACAAACACTAAAGCCGCAAAGGCTCCCACCATGTAAATCTCGCCATGGGCAAAGTTGATCAACTGAATAATCCCATAAACCATGGTATAACCCAAAGCGATCAACGCATAAGTACTTCCCAAAGCAATGCCGTTAATCAATTGCTGCCAAAACATCTTTGTCCCCCTAACAGCGTCTAAACAACGTTAAACATAAGAAAGACCACCAACCACAGCTGGTGGCCTTGCTTTTATCATTTATTCACCTTGACGTCGACCTTGGCTTTTAACTTATAAGCGCCATCTTTGATTTCTAACAGATATACCGGACTCTTAATCGGTTCCTGATTCGGTTGAATGGTAATGGTTCCGGAAACGCCTTTAAAGTTTTGGATCTTAGCCAACTCATCCCGGAACTTCTTCGGATCATTGCTTTTTGCCCGTTTCATTGCTTCAGCCAACATCATGATCGCATCATACCCTTGGGTTTCAAACAATCCGGGCAATTTACCATTGTTCTTGGCTTTGAAAGCATTGATAAACTTCGCTGTCTCCGGTGAAGGATTTTCAGGGAAGAAACCGACATAAACCATGCTTCCCTCCACCGCTTTACCGCCAAGGCTAATTAAGGTCGGAGAGTACAAACCGTCACCGCCGAACATATTCACATTTAACCCTTGCTTACGGGCCTCTTTCATTAACAGGGCCCCTTCAGTGTAATAACCGGAGAAGAAAATAATATCCGGTTTCTTCGCCTTAATATTGGTGATTTGGGCGCTGAAATCCTTATCACCGTCTTTGATTTTTTCATCGGCAACAATCTGGGCCTTTTTGCCCTTCATGGCGTTTTTAAACACTTGAGTCAAACTGACGCTGAAATCGTTATTATCGGAAGTCACCACGGCAAATCGTTTATATCCCGCTTCATTTACGAAATAATCCACCAACGGCGGGATAGCTACGGAATCCAGCAAAGTGTTACGGAAAATATACTTTCCTAACTCCACAACGCCTGTACCAACTGCGCCGGCCGAGAGTAACACCACTTTATTACGCTCACAAATGGGCGCAACCACTTTGGTAATACCTGTTGTCGGATCCCCGACAATGGCTGCCACCCGGTCACGACTGATGAATTTTTGAGCGATGTTCGCCGCCTCCGGTTTATCGCCCCGGTTATCCGCTTCCACGATAACCATCTTTTGGCCATTAACCCCACCGGCTTTATTGACATCTTCAACAGCCATCTTCATCCCAGCTAAAGTTGGGATCCCAAACATGGCCACATCACCGGTTAACGCTCCCATAAAACCAATCTTAACAGTACCTGCAGCACCATATACACTCATGCATAACATGAATATGATCAAAATAAGTACGCTTATTTTTTTGATCATCCAGACTCCCCCGTTCTATATTTATGAATAAACTTTGTTGTTCTACACAAACGATTGAATTCCTTTTTTGATTTTCCCGAACATCAATCTTATCATATCCGGTCCCTTTACCGTTTGAGCACCCGAGTCCGGACCACAACCGGTGCCAGTCCGTCCGAAAAATAGTGAACATCATCAAAAAAGGGCGGAATAACCATATTTCCCTGACGATCGATAAAACCCCATTTGCCATTGACCTTCACTCCAGCCAATCCTTCCGAAAATTTCCGAACATCATCGTACACCGGTGGAATCACATATTTAAAGGAGCGATTCACAAAGCCTACTTTGGATCCGGCTGGCAGAGCAGCGATTCCTTCGGAAAAATCCAAAAAATGATCAAATTGGGGTTCCACCGCGATCCGTCCGGTCCGATCAATATATCCCCATTTCCCGTCGATCTTTACCGGCGCCAATCCTTCGTAAAAAGGCCCGGCATCTTCGAATTGAGGCTTAATGACGATATTCCCTTTCGTATCCATATAACCGAAAACATTGCCTACCTGTACTGCCGCCAAGCCTTCCGAAAATAAAGACGGCCGGCGAAACTGCGGTTTGATCACCAACTGACCTTTGGTATTGATATAACCATACCCGAACTGATCCGGCAGCATTACGGCAGCCAAACCTTCCGAAAATTTATAGACGTCCGTAAATACCGGTTCAATGACAAACTTCCCGGTTTTGTCGATAAACCCCCAAAGTCCGCCCCGTTCCAACTGGACTCCGGCCAAACCCTCGGAAAACACCACAGCATTAAAATATCGATAGGGCAATATCAGTTTACCGCCAGCATTAATATAACCCCATTTACCGAGAGCAACATCGGTAATTTCGTCATATGTAGCTGAATGGGCCAGGGAGAATAGGAGCCATAAGCCAACCCAAATAATTAACGTAACCTTTCGTTTCATTGGGATACCTCGAAGGGATTTATTTCTTTGATACTTTGACAGAAAAAAGGATTTCCCTGTTGCAATCATGTAAACAAAAAGAAGGCCTTTCAGCCTTCCATCTATTTACTCTTTTTTCCCAATCAGTGCCGGACGAATTTCCCAACGGATTCCTTCGGGCAGAGTCAATCCAAACTTCGCCGGTTCTCCCCGAAGTGAAATCCACCCCAATCCAGCCACTGCGATATCCCGGCCAGGTGCCAGTTCAACCTCGGTTTGCATCCATCGAAGTTTCCCGGAACACCCTTTACAGACCATCCCCAGCCAATCGGGCTGACTTTCTAAGAGTTCAGTCACCTTCGCCTGATCCGTCCGGTGAAAGACCATTCCTCCGGGAGCAAACGCCAGAACAACCCGTTCTCCTTCGCTCCGGTTTTCCACACCGAACAGCCCCCCCATGATCAGCCCTTTTCCAGGTTTAAGTCCCCATAATTTTCGCTCCATCTGGGTCGTCGCCAACTTACTGCCACAGGTCGGGCATACCAGATCCCCTAACCGGTCTCCCGGATTTAATCCCGGGGTATCGATAAGTGTATTCCGCCCTCGTAAAATACTCCAATTGCTAAGCCCCAGAGTAGTCCCTGGAAATTTGGATATGGTCGGCGTTCCGGAAGATCTTTCTGCCGTTAACATCCGTTTAATCAATGACGATTTACCCACATTTGTAGCTCCAAACAATGCCACCCGGGTTCCCCGTGGAGTTAAGGCTTCAATCCGGCGGGAAAGTTTATCAATACCATACCCTTTCAAACTGCTTAACGGGATGATTTCCCGAGGCGGGTTAAGTCCGTGATCGCGCACATAATTTTGGACATATTCGATGACCTCTTCCAATAACGTCCGCCCCGGAAGCAAGTCAATTTTATTTATGACCAGAATGTAGGGTTTATCCGGCAGCACATCTTTCCAGACGCTGACTGTTCCGGTAAGATCCAAAAAATCAACAACCAGAATAATAAGTTCGCTGAGATTGGCCGCTTTCCGGATACTTTGGCGGATCTGCTCAGAACTGGGCTGAATCGTTCCTGCCTTACCATAATGAGTAATCTGAAAACAGCGTTGACAGATGGTTTGCTTCTTTTGAAGCAACACCGTTTCCGGTATATATCCGGGCTCTCCCGGATCATGAGTTTGCAATACCGAACCGCACCCTCGGCAATAATCCGCACTCATCGTATGATCCCCTTCTTTCGAAACCGCTTCAGCACTAACTGTTCCAGACAACGAACTATCCGGGTACTGAAAAATTCGGTGTTGCTGATGGGCGGGGTCCATATCGTATACAGCTTCATCCGATTGCCGCCCAAAATATCCGTGAACAATTGATCCCCAACAATGGCTGTGGTTTGCGGCGTCGTCCCCAAAATCTCCAAAGCTTTCCTGAATGGAGATTTTCTGGGCTTGACTGCCCGTGAAACATAAGGCACACCCAATACCTGGGCTACCGCTTCCACCCGATACTCCAAAGCGTTGGACAGGATGCACAACTTAAATCCTTCAGCTTTGAACCGCTCAATCAAAGCCATCACTTCCGGGGTCAATTGATCCCGTTTCCATTCGACTAACGTATTATCGAGATCAAAGATAATCCCTTGAATCCCAATTTGCCGCAAATAATCCGGATCCAAATCCAAAATGGAATCCGCCTGAATTTTCGGGCAAAGTTTCTTAAGCATGCGAGCCCTCCCCGGTCTCCAAATCATGCTGATCATAATGATATAACCTATTGCAAAAATGACACCGCACTTCTACGGCACCTTTGGTCGCTAGCATCTCCTGAACCTCGTCTGCTTCTAAGGTTAACAGCGGACCCAAAAACCGTTCTTTGGAACAGTCGCATTCATAGCAAACATCCACGCCATCCAAAAGCTTTAATGGAGTGTATTCACCGATCACTTTTTGGATAAGCTGAAGTGGAGTCATTCCCTGCTCTAACAATGTCGTTAACGGAGGCAACTGGGATAGCCGTTCTTCAATAAAAATTGCTGTACTATCCTCGGCCCCAGGCATCATTTGGATAATCAAACCGCCGGCTGTTAATACATGACCGTCAGGCGCAACCAATACTCCTAACGCCACCGCTGACGGAGTTTGCTCCGACTTGGTGAAATAATAGGCAAAATCTTCACCAATCTCCCCGCTTTGCAAAGGGACAACTCCCTGATAGGGTTCTTTTAAACCGATATCCTTAGTGATATACAGATATCCGTTGCCAACGGCCGTACCCACATCCAACTTTCCAAGGGAATTAAGGTCCAGATTCACTTGAGGATGATTCACATAACCTTTCACCGCTCCCCGACGATTAGATACCGCAACGATCCCGCCAAGAGGACCGTCTCCGGCAACCCGTACCGTGAGACGGCGAATATCATCGTGCATCACACCCATGATCAGGGTTGCAGTCAGTGTCCGACCCAATGCTGCCGTTGCGGTAGGCCAGGTATCATGAAGGTGCCGGGCAGTTTCAACCACACCGGCGGTTAAGGCAGCATAAATACGCACTGTATTGTCAAAAGCAGTAACAATCTGTAATTGATCTTTCATCTAAAATTCACTTCCGTCTTGTCTTGGATAGCAAATTATCGTAACAACCCAAAACCGGAACCCCTTACGAAGTCCCGGCCGCCAACAAGGTTACCCATTTAGAACCTGTCCGGCTTCTATTGCCGTCATTCACTGCTTTGTTCGATATTTCGTTGAGCCCGTAAATGTTCGGCATAGGTCCGGCTGAAGACATGAGACCCATCGGGTTTAGCAACAAAATATAAAAATTGGACTTGAGCAGGATTCGCTGCAGCAAGTATCGATGACAACCCCGGATTGGCGATGGGCCCTGGCGGTAAACCACGATGCTTATACGTGTTATAAGGCGAGTCTACCTGCAAGTCTTTGTATAATAACCGCTTTTTATGGGTACCCAAAGCATATTGAACCGTCGCACAAGACTGCAGAGGATAACCTTGCTGCAGACGGTTGTAAAAAACACCGGCGATCAACGGCCGCTCCTCAGCTTTTTGGGCTTCTTCCTCAACGATGGACGCTATAATCAAAATATCTTTCAGACGTTCCGAAGAAACCTTGGGCAGATACTTTTGGTAAATCTGCCGGAAACGCGCCACCATCGTCTCGATCACCGTTTCTTCAGTTGTCTCCAGGCTAAACCGGTAGGTATCCGGATATAAATATCCTTCCGTCAAACCCATGGAGCTAAGATCCTTTAAAACCGTTGCCATGTAAACAGGATCCGCCAACAGGCTCAAAAACCGTTCCCGATCCACAACACCTTTTTTAGCCAGCAAGTCCGCAATTTCTTTGCTGGTTAACCCTTCAGGAATAGTCACCCGGATATCCTGAGTTGTTCCTTTGGTCAATTCCTTGACGATTTGAGGTACAGACATACCCGGCCCCAATAAATACCGTCCGGATCGAGCCATCCGTGCTTTAAAATCAAGCCGGACATAGAGTTCATAAACAAACCGATTGCGAACGATCCCTTTGGTTTCGAGCTGCTGACTGATTTGCCGCAACGAAGCGCCGAAGGGGATTTCCACCACTTGCCGCTCACTGCTCTGGAAATCCACCGGAGCCAGATTCCAAAGGTAGGAAACGCCGACTGCCGATATGATCACCAAAGAAATGATAATTCCACCCCCGAGCAGAGGGTGGGATGTTATCCATTGGCGCAATTTTGCCAAAACATCGTCCATACGATATCGATTGATCTTTGTATAATGAAGCCAAGAGGTTAAACGCAAAAACATCCCTCCCGGCATCATTATACTAAAATTCTGACTAAAAAACAAACTTACTTACTGCGGATTCTCTTCATCCTCATCCTCAGCCATCAATTCATCCAGCAAATCGCAGACTTTGGCAAATTCTTCATCATCTTCAATATCGACTAAAACCTCTTCACCATTCTCGTCGGTTTCAATCCGGAAAATAACCGCTTCTTGTTCTTCCTCTTCAGTCATTTCTTCCTCAGGAACCATAACGGCATATTTGGCGCCGTCCATCTCGACAACATTCAATAAAATAAATTGATGTTCCACATTGTCTTCATCGATCAGAGTAATTTTATTGCTTTCTTCTGCCATCGACATTTCCTCCTCATATTATTTCTATTAATGTATTGCATAATGTTCGGCCATGATTTCTTAAACATTATGGCAACGGTAAACAATTATAACACTGCCAAATTAGAATGTGCAATTCTTACCGGAAATATAATCTCCCTTATTTATTACGGTTTCGACTGTTCAAAAAATTTTGCAATATGATGGCTGCTGCCAACTGATCCACTTTTTGCCGGCGTTTCCCCCGGGACAGATCTGCTTCAATCAGCACCCTCTGGGCTGAAGCTGTCGAAAGCCGTTCATCCCAAAACACCGGTCGGATTCCAGTAATCTCTCCCAAGGCTTCGCCAAATTGTCGAACTTTCTCGGCCATCGGCCCTTCGCTCCCGTTCATATTAACGGGTAAACCGCAAACGATTCCGGTGACTTCATAGTCCAGCACGAGCTGTCGCAAATGTTCCAGATCACGAGACAACCCGCGCCGTTCCAACATAGAATGGCTCTGAGCCGTTATCTCCAAGGGATCACTCAATGCGATCCCGATCCGCTTATCTCCAATATCCAAACCCATCCAACGCATCATAGACTTCCTTATATGTATTTAGACAATTTTCAAGCAAAACTCCGGGCAAACCCGAGCACAATATCCGCACATCATACAACGGGCCCGATCAACCTTAGCTACGCCGTTTTCCAGATGTAGCGCTTCAAATCCGCATCGGGCCACACAACGGCCACAACCGCAACACCAATCTTCTATCTGTAACGCCCGGGCCGTTCCTGCCACCTCGTCCCCAAGGTCCGGCGGCGGAGTCTCTCCCTCCACTAACATCCGATTGAACCGAATTTCCGCTTCAGATTGCATGCCGATGGCTATGGAATCTACAATACCCAGTTGACGAACAAACCGGATCGACTCAACAGCCTCCCGGTATAAATGGCCACCGCCCAATACTTTCATCGCATATATCCCTTTTCCGAATTCCCGGGCAGTTCGAATCGCTGCAATCATATCATCAACCGTTCCGTCTTTGATACCGATTCCAGCCCGGTTAATTAAGGGATGTATCACGTCGATCCCCGGTTCATTGGCACCGGCCCGAACCCCGGCAACGGTATGGGTGGAGATTCCGACCGCCCGTACAATTCCCCGTTGGCGCGCTTCATAAAGATAATCCAAAGCCCCGCGATGGCCTTTCAATGCAGCACTGTTTTCCACTTCATGAAGACAAAAAATATCAATATAATCCCGGTTTAACTCCTTCCGGGCTTTCTCAATGCTTTTTCGCATCTCATCCGCTGTGACGGCATAAGATTTTCCGGTCACGATCAGTTCCGGATAAGTTTGCAACGCCAATCCCAGGATGGGATAGGTCCCATAGATCTCCGCCGAATCGAAAAAATTGATTCCCAACTCATACGCTCGAATCACCAAATCCGCAGCTTCCTGCTGGGGCAGATTTTTCTGCGTAGGACCTACCGTCAGCGTTCCCATGCAAAGCGGAGATACCATTAAATCGGTTAAACCCAGCCGTACTCTCTTCATGGTCGAACTGGCTCCCGGGAACCAGCCGGAAATAAGGTGCGGATCTGAAAACCAAACGACGGTAGCTTAGAACGGCCATCCCGAAGGTCAAATTTGCAATCAGCCACTTCATTCAGAGTTGCCAACGCCGCTTTGGCTTCGGTAATGGTTTTACCCTTGACTAATTCTTTGATCTTTGCCTGATTGAGAATACCACGAATGGTTCCCCGGCCGACCAACTCCAATTGGATTTTGCCGGAAGCAGTGACAGCATTGGCACTGACCAAACTGACATCATTATTTTTAGCCTCAAAATTTGCAGGCATATTCTTGTCCAACTGTAACTTCAAATACTTCCTGATCCCTTCCTGCGACGGTGCTAACGTTGAAACCCGGTATTCCAACTTGGTGGTGACCGTCTCTGCTGTTTCTCCAATCTCCGGTGAACTGGTAACTCGGATCAACTCCAGTTCCGTTAGTTCCGGCAGATATAAATAGTTTTTATCTACAAGCCGCCCGGCTTCTTCAGTACCGGAAATCATCATTTGTTCTCTGGCTTCAGCTTCGCCCCGTTTGACATCATCAAGAGTGACAACAGCAACCTTTTGATCGGTTCCACCTGCTGTAGGAGTCAAATTGATCACCGTCAGATGCCGTTGTAAACTTCCTTCAATCCGGTTAATCGCCTTGGGCGGCAGATTGCCTCCGCTTCCTTTGGCCACAGCAGTAATCGGAACCTCCACCCGGCCGTACTCTTCACCGACTGGCAAACCATACTGATACTTGGTGACTTTCTTAGGAACCACAACGGCCTTATCGGAAGTGAACTGAATACCGTCCTTACCGACAAATACCGTGCCTTTCGGAATGGTCAACGGTTGCGCAGTACTGTTAATCACAGTCACCTTTCCGGTTGCCTGGGTGACTCCGATCACTTTAAAACCTGTGGCTTTACTTTGAACCGTCAAGGTAAAGTTTTTCTCAAACAGCTTCGCTGGAATACGGCCTTCAGCCAAATCCCGGTCCTGATATTCCAAACCTGATAAAACCTCGGTCCGAAAATTTAAAAATTGCTCTTTGGGATAAACAATCACTGTGGCTTTGGGTTGCAAAAACCACCATACCGCGACGATGAAAGTGAAAAAAGCAACCAATAAGGCAGGTATCAGTCCACCATGATAACGATAGACGCGAACCGGCTGGGACTTCGAACCTCCCCCGGCCGACGGCCGTTTTGACTTTGGAGCCGGTGATTCTTCCGGACGAAAATCGGCTTCAGTTACTTCCCGTTCCCGAATCGTCGACAATCCCACCCGCTGTGCTGCCGCAATCAATGCCTCATCACTGGCGTTGATAATTAACTCTTTATCGACTTCTTCAGCATAAAATTTGACCAGCCGAAGATTGACCTCGTTATTCAATAATTTACAATCCGGTGCAACTCGCAAAATAACCTGATCAGCCGGATTGTTCATCATCTCTTTGACAAGTTGTTCGATTTTAGTATCGGAATAGACAGTAATAACTTGTCCTTCACCCACTAATCTTCAACTCCTTAAAGAGGTTTTCTCCAAAATCAACACCATCAGCAAAGGCACTCCAAAAATAAACATCGTTGCCACGCTTACGATGCCCGAATCATTAGCAATCAAAGCGATCAATGCAGTTAGCGATAAAGCCGTTAAACCCCGGATTCCCCGTCGATGGCTGTTAACCCATCCTGCAATGAGCTGAGGAGGTCTCTTGTATAAAACCGGCACTAATAATAACATACCGATGAGAACATTGGAGAGCGGCGTATATCCGATCAACTGCAGGTTCATATTGAGTTTTCTAGAGAACAACTGCAGCAGTGCGTCCAAACCTTCTTCATGAAATGATTTTAAAAATTGGCCGAAATGAGTTACCTTCCCGTCCATAGCCAGATCCGACACGGCAATGCCCAATATGAACAGGGAAAATACTCCGGCCAAAATCAGCAGCTGCCGTATTCCGACCGGCCGGTTTAACCAAAGGTAATTGGCGATTCCCAATCCCAGTAACGCCGTAATTCCTCCGCCGATATTGGCTCCCAGAGCCGGATAAGCGAGAAGTACCGCAATCCCCAAACCTAAAGGCCAAACGGCTTTTTGCCACCGGCACGGAATCCGATCCAAACCCAGGGTAACCATCACAATATAGGCCCCCAGCAAAAACCCCATATACTCATTGCCAATACCGTAAAATCTGGCTCCGGCAACAGCCGAATAGCCCCAAAAAGAATACAACTGGGTATAACCATTCCCCAATCCGTCGATGATGATGCCGACAACGGTCACACCAGAAATAAACAGCAATGCTTTACCGGGATCGCCTTTGGCCACCTTATAAGCCAACCCCGTGAGGACGGCAGCCCCAACCGCGGTAAAACCGATAATCGCCAACCAATCCACCGGTTGAAACAATGCTTCCGCCAGGAATATCACCGGAAAAGTCAGTAAGAACAAATAGATTCGCATTAACCATTTAAACAGTGTGATCCGCTTCCGGAAAGCAATAAATCCGATGACGAATGCTACTACCAAAGCAATGAGTCCATAACCATAAACGGATAACAACGGCCAACGCAAATCATAATTGATGACCAAGTCTTGCTGCATGGAAGAAACAGCCTGCCAATTCCCGGAAGTCGCTTTTAATGGACGGCCTTTAAAATATCCTTCTTTAATCTCCATATGCTCGAGAACCGTTGCCATCACATCATATCCGGTGACCAGCCCCGGCCTTCGGGTACTGTTAGAATAAAGCATTCCGCCGGAAATGCCGGCCGTTTTAATGATAACCGGATTCAGCTTGGCTCCGGTTTTAGCATAATCGGGACCGGTTACCGAAAAGATAACAAGCAACGTCCGGTTGAAATCGATTCTCGATAGCAATCCCTCAAAGAACTCTTCATATTGTCGAAGCACTTTCTTTCGGTGATACTCCAGACGCGGCCCAGGCAAATAATTGCTAAATTTATTGATTCGCTCTAAATCACCGAGGATAAAATGGGTTACAGCCGCTTCATTCGAATGTTTTTCCCATACATTCAACAGGTATGAAGTTGCCGTTTTAATTCCAAATACAAAATTAAAATCTTCTGCCACAGTCTCCCAGCCGATGGAAGCCTGATCCACCGTCCCCTGGTCATCCATCAGTAGCGCCGTTCCTATCCGGTTGAAATTATCCCGATCCGCATCGGCATTCCCGGCAACGATGGTCTTGTACCCTTTCTGATGAAGAAGCTTTCCCACTAAACCCAGGGATTGATTGGCTTTGTTTGGAAGATTCAATTGAACAAGCTTGGAAAAACCCAGATTGACAGCACCTTCTGCCGGAGGTTCCACACCGGTCAATGTTCGATACAACGTCCCGACCGGCATCCCTCGATAAACATCATGAACCTGAAAAAAAACCATCGCATCAGATGTGGTTTTTACCGGTGTGCCGCTGTTTAACTCGAGATATGTCTTATCTGGGGTCTTTACTTCCACATTTGGCAAAGCCATAATACCGGTGGCCGACTCATGGACCAATCGGTTCAACACCGGATACTCCGATGTAATATCCGAAAACGTCAAGCGAGGTATATCAATGATCAGTACATTCTTGAAGGCTTGGCCGGTTGCCGGAGTCCCAAAAAGGCACAACATCATCATTCCCCAAACAACCATGGCGCGCAATAACCGATGGTGCAATATGATACCCTCCTGACTGAAACCTAAAACAAATAAAGAAAAAGCGGATTACCTCCGCCATGTTTATCATACCTAATCTTACCAGGGTTGTCAATCCGGCTCTCCATCATTAAAATCGGGCTTTCCTGGGATTTGCCCCGTATTTACCAAGCCGAAAGCGATTTCATAAATACTTTTAAAAATAATCAAGATTAAGGCTCCCAAAGGAACGGCAAAGATCATCCCCCAAAGTCCAAATACCTTACCTCCGGCTAAAACCAGATAAATAACAACCAACGGATGAAGGCCAAGGCTGCCGCCAATAATTTTAGGCGCCAGATACATCACTTCCAATTGATTGACCCCGAAAAATAATAATATGACATAGACGACATGCCATGGTGATTTCAAAAGCGCAAAAACAATCACCGGAATGGCACCCATTACCGGCCCGAAATAGGGGATGAGATTAAAAATTCCGGCAAGCATCCCCAAGAAAAAGGCGATCTCAAATCCCATCAACACCAGACCAATGCTGATTAACAGTCCGACAATTAACGTCACCAATAATTGGCCCCGGATATATAAACGAAATACCGCATCAATCTCTAAAAACGTTTGCGTCCAATGCTCTCCGAAATGTTTCTCCAGCCAATGATGGGTTGTCCTCTTCATCCGGGGATAATCCCGACTGATGTAGTACGAGATCAATGGAACCAAAATGAAATAAAGGGTCTGCGAAAAGAGATTGACGGCGCTTTCTGCCAGATCAATCATAAACCGGCGCAACCACAATTCGCTGCGGCGGGTCACTTCCGAAGTGAGAAACTTCCATTGAGGCCACATTTCCCAATGACTAAGAATTCGGTTTACAGCCCGTTCTATCTTGTGAAACTCATCAACCAACACCGGAATTTTCTGCAAGGCCCGGGTTAAGTCATTGAGAAGGCGTGGGATGACCAAACCAAAAAAACAGCCGCCACAATGGCCAAACCAATGTAAACAGTGACGATGGCGTATTCCCGCCTGGCCCCCTTTCGCTCCAAAAATTCAACCAGCGGATTGATGGCATAGGCTAAAAAAAAAGCCACTAAAAAGGGGGCCAGCATAGTTTGGGATAAATAGATGACCACGCCTAAGAGGAGAACCGTTATAATAAGAAACCCAGTTTTTTTCTTAATAAACGTCGGAGAACCTTCTTTCAATTAATCTTTAACTCGACTTATTAGAAAAGCGCACAATTGTGCGCCTATATCTCGGAAAATATGAATACCATATTAAGTTAATGCATACGCCGGATAAAATTTCGGGACATCATTCCCGTATTCCGCCGCATACCTGAAGTCAAATGCATGGCTTGATCCCGCACCATTTTCCAAGTATGTCCGGCTTGGCGGCTAAATTGTCGGCCCCGTCGATAACTCATACGCATCCAACGATGGCGGTTCCGGTTATTTTGAAATAACATCGCCGCACCGACGGCCGCCCCAACCATACTTCCGGCAATCACTCCGCTAATAACTTTATTCACTTAGTTCACCTCTTTTCCGGGAGACAATTTGCATTCACAGTGCTTATTATCCCCCGGAAAAGTCTCGGCTAAACATAGATTATATCGCCTGCACGATGGTTCCTCCACCCAAAACCAGATCCTGTTGGTAAAAGACCACAGCCTGTCCCGGAGTAACTGCCCGTTGAGGCGTTTCAAATTCTACACGGACCCGGCCGCCAGGTTCCGGTTTTATTAGTGCCGGTACAGGCTGGGCACTGTAACGAATCTTGGCTTGGGCTTCCAATTCCCCGTTTAAATCATCCCAAAGGATCCAATTGAGCTCATTGGCTAACAGGCCTTTAAAGAAAACGGATTCAGCCGGCCCCACCACGATTTCATTGGTATCCGGACGAATCTCCTTGACAAACAAGGGTTCCGGAGCGGCAATCCCCAGCCCTTTCCGCTGCCCGATGGTATAATGAATGATCCCGCGATGGCGTCCCAAGACTTTGCCACTCTCATCCACAATATTGCCGGGCTGGACAGACCCGGGCTGATAATCCTCAATAAAGCGGCCATAATCCTGGTCCGGAACAAAACAGATCTCCTGGCTGTCCGGTTTGGAGGCCACTCTCAAACCCAATTCAGCCGCTTTCTCCCGAATGGCGGCTTTGGTATAACCACCCAGCGGAAATAAAGTCTTTGCTAACTGAGGTTGGGTCATTCCATACAACACATAACTTTGATCTTTCGAAAGATCGACGCCTCGACGAAGGATAAATCGCCCTCTTTCAGCATCAAAGCTGCGACGGACATAATGACCGGTGGCAAGAAAATCTCCATCCAGCGAAGCTGCTTTCTCCAGCAAAAGATCGAACTTGACGCTTTTATTACAGACAATACAGGGATTGGGGGTCCGCCCCTGCAGGTACTCATCAACAAAATAGTCAATCACTTTCTCTCGAAATGGAGCATGCATGTTCAGCACATAATAGGGAATACCCAAGGTGTTAGCCACTGCCCGTGCATCATCCACTGCACTCAGGGAACAGCAACCCCCTTCCACCTCAGTGCCATAGGGAAGATCATTATCCCAGAGCTGCATCGTGACGCCGATCACTTCATATCCCTCTTCCAAGAGTAAGGCTGCTGCCACCGAGCTGTCGACCCCTCCGCTCATCGCCATAATGACCCGCTGCTTCATCCGCCGTTCTGACCTGCCCGATAATTTTCGATGGCCTTATGCAATGCGTCAGCTGCCAAATTTGAACAATGCATTTTTGCAGGAGGAAGGCCATCCAATGCCTCAGCTACCGCTTTGTTGGTAACTTGGAGGGCCTCCTCTATCGTCTTGCCCTTCACCATCTCCGTTACCATGCTGCTGGTGGCGATAGCAGCACCGCAACCAAAGGTTTTAAATTTAATATCCACAATCCGGTTATCTTCAACTTTGATATATATCTTCATAATATCCCCGCAGGTAGCATTGCCCACTTCACCAATGCCGTTGGCATCGCTAAGTTCACCGACATTACGGGGATTTTGAAAATGGTCCATTACCTTTTCCGTGTACATGACGCGCACTCCTTTCGTTCAGTTTCTGCATGATATAAAGGCGACATAGCCCGGAGTTTATTCACGATCTCCGGCAAAACGCTCATAAAGTAATCTACTTCCTCACGGGTGTTCCCTTTCCCCAAGGAAACCCGGAGAGAACCATGGGCTGTTTCATGGCACAATCCAATACCCAGTAGAACATGGGACGGTTCCAATGATCCGGAAGTGCATGCTGAACCGCTGGACGCTGCAATCCCTTTTAAATCAAGATTGAGAAGGAGGGACTCACCTTCAATGAAATCGAAACTGAAATTGGCATTTCCCGGCAGCCGCTTGGTGCGATGCCCATTTAACCGGACGTAATCCATCTCTGACAACACCCGGTCAATCAGATAATCCCTAAGTTCCGTTATTCGGGCCCGGTTCTCTTCCAAATGGCTGTTGGCCAGTTGCAATGCTTTGGCCAGTCCGACGATTCCAGCGATGTTTTCCGTCCCGGCCCGCCGGTTCCGTTCCTGAGCACCTCCGTAAATCAACGGATTTACCTTGACCCCGCGTCGGATATATAAAGCACCGGTACCTTTTGGCCCATAAAATTTATGAGCGGCCATGGACAGCAAATCAACGTTTAAATCCTGGACATTCACAGGAATCGTCCCTACCGTTTGAACCGCATCCGTATGGAACAAAATGTTCCGCTCTTTAAGTAATTTCCCGATTTCGGCAATGGGTTGAATGGTTCCAATTTCATTATTGGCATGCATAATGGAGACTAAAATGGTCTCTGGTGTTAACGCGTCCAGTACAGTCTCCGGATGAACCAATCCATCGGAATCAACCGGCAAATATGTGACCTTATAACCGTTTTTCTCCAAATAATGGCAGGTATCCAGTACCGCATGATGTTCAATCGATGATGTGATAATATGTCGTCCTTTATCCCGATAAGCCTCGGCGACCCCGCGCAACGCCATATTGTCGCTTTCAGAACCGCTACCTGTAAAATATATTTCATTGGGAGCAGCTGCCCCAATTTCCGCTGCGACAATCTGACGGGCTTCCTCAATAGCCTTCCGGGTTTCCCTCCCAAAAGAGTGAATGCTCGACGGATTGCCGAAAGTTTGACTGAAATACGGAATCATCGCCTCCAATACTTTCGGGTCAACCCCGGTTGTCGCCGCATGGTCGAAATAAATCCGTTCTCCCATAATTACACCTCCCACGAAACTTTAAAACGTAGAATTTGGAAACCGGTACGGACACCCGCTTTTCAATTCCTACTAATTTAGTATGATTTAATTAAATCCTAACATACCTTTATTTTACTGTCAATATAACTCACAACATTAACCCAATGTTCATGTTTTCTAATGGGTGTGCTCGGTTCACAGTACATTGCCGACAGTTTGGTTTAGACTGGTTTTGCATAACCGGTTCCAAATTGGGATAAATCTGCATGCTTATTATCTAACAAAAATTATACATTATAAACCAGTTTTCAATAAATTAATTTGTAAACTGCGAACTGTGCACTATGTACTTTTTAACCTAAATGGCCAAATGCCCAAACTGCAGCATATCATGGCTTACTCAAAGTATTCTTTCTTAATATAAACGGTGGACATGGTGGTTAAAAGACTCCAGTAATCAGGGATGAACCGGAGCCGGGTACCTACCGACAACTGCCGGGTACTTGCTGCCACCAGATAGTCGCTGCTGCCACCGAGGACAGTAATCCCGGGATCTAACGGCATCAATCCGTTTAATGCCGCATCCTGGGCTCCAATATTTAAGAGAACCCGATATCCCGCTTCCACCTCCGGAATAACCGCTTCATGGCCAAAAGCATTCCGACCGATCTTGCCTTCGGGACGGCTCCGTTTAATCTGAGACTGAAGCACCTCCGCCTCAACAATAAAAGCATCCGGGTGCAAATCCGGAAGCCGGTTTCCATAAAGGGTCTCTTTCCCAAGTAAAATGCCTTCACCAATCCGCAAATGATTGATGCCCGAAGGTATTGTCCCGTCGTATACCAACGGCAAGCTGCTGGAATTCCCCCCGGAAACCCGTTCGATGGGAAAACCGTATTCATCCCGAAGCATTCGGCCTAATTCAACCAACAATTTCAGTTTTTCCTCAGTGGGCGGTACCCCGGCAAAGCAGGAAAAATTGGTTCCAATCCCGGTAACCCGGAGAGAAGTTAAGGTCTGGCACTCCTTTGCCAATCTACGCAGATCCGCCGGATCGACGCCTTCCCGCAGATCGCCCAGATCGACCATTAACATGACTTCATGAGTCATACGGGCAGCCGAAGCCCTCTCGTTCAACAAACGCAAGACCTCGATCTCTGCATTCAAACTTCGCTTAGCATATCGCAACACTTCATCCAATCCGGACATGGCCGGTAAACGAAGTAATGTAGGGCAAACCCGGGGATGATCTGACATCAACCGCAGGTTTTCCAACCGGGAATCCCCAATATCGGTGATCCCACTATCGACAAAGGCCTGGATGATCCGCCGATCTCCGGCAACGCCTTTAACGACCGCCGTAATCTCAATCCCCGCTTGCGAACACCGACGCTGAATCTTCCGGTAATTGTCAATAAGTTTTGCCGTATAAATCAACACCCGGGGAGTATTGTTCATGAGTTATTCTCCTTTTGCTTTCCGCTTACGAATATGTTCGAGATAATCTTGGATCTCCCGCTCATACCCTCTGTTCGTGGGATGGTAATAGGTTTTATCCAAAAGATTTTCAGGCAAATAATCTTGAGGGACATATCCTTCAGGATCATCATGAGGATAGCGATAACCGACTCCATCCCCCAGCTTATGGACGCCCGGATGGGAACTGTCCCGTAAATGCGCAGGGACCATTTTATTTTCCAGATCCTGAACATCCGCCATGGCTTGATGAATCGCAGCACAGCAGGCATTGGATTTAGGTGCCGTTGCAATATAAATGGCCGCCTGAGACATAATAATCTGCGCTTCAGGAAGCCCAATCATCTCGACAGCCTGCGCTGCCGCAGTCGCGATGAGCAATGCCCTGGGATCCGCATTGCCCACATCCTCCGCCGCATGAATCATCATCCGGCGGGCGATAAATTTGGGATCTTCCCCTGCCGTTAACATCCGGGCTAAATAATAAACAGCCGCATCCGGATCGGATCCCCGCATCGACTTGATAAACGCCGAAATCGTATCATAATGGGCCTGCCCTTGTTTGTCATAGACCAACGGACGTTGTTGGATGCAGTCTTTCATAACTGCTAAGGTCAAATACCGAATGCCGGTTGCCGGATCCGGTTTGGTGGTGACCGCTGCCAATTCCAAAGCATTTAAAGTCATCCGTGCATCGCCATCGGCTACATTCAACAAAAAATCAAGGGCATCTTCGGCAAGCTCGATCCGCATATAACCCAAGCCCCGCTCCGAATCCCGGAGAGCAGATTCAATAATGGCTTTCAATTCTTCCCGGGTCAGTGGATTTAACCTGAAGATCATACTTCGGGAAACCAACGGAGCATTCACTTCGTAAAAGGGATTTTCAGTGGTGGCTCCGATAAGCACAATGATTCCTTCCTCCACCGCCGGCAGCAATGCATCCTGTTGCGATTTACTGAACCGGTGAATCTCATCGATAAATAAGAGCGTTTTTTGACGGTAAAATTTCAAACGCTCCCGTGCTTCATCCACTACCCGGCGGATATCAGCTACACCGGCCGTTACAGCATTTAAACGTTCAAAATGCGATTGGGTGGTCTTGGCAATGATCTCCGCCAATGTGGTTTTTCCGGTTCCGGGTGGCCCATAAAAAATCATCGAAGTCAGCCGATCCGCTTCAATCGCCCTCCGTAACAAACGGCCTTCTCCGACAATATGTTCTTGTCCGTAAAACTCGGCCAAGGACCGCGGACGCATCCGGGCTGCCAACGGAGCTTCCCGGGAGATCTCCGGCCCTTGCGAAAACAAATCCATGATCACCACTCCAGCTTTATTTTAACTTACCCTTATTTACACTTCGCTAAGCTATTTCGGGGAAACACCTCAAAACTCCTACCCGTTTACAGAAGATTTATTACAAACAATTACCACTACATCTCTAGGGCATCCGCTGTTATAATACTTAATGCGTCATTTTTGTCGACTAGAAATTAATTTTTGGAATTTAACAATAGAAAGGAGGCGACTGAAATGACGAAAAAGGTATTAAGCTCCCTTATGGCGTTTTGTATCTTTAGCTATTCGGTGGTTATCCCAAGCGTCGTCATTTTCGATTCAGGTACCGATTCATCCCGGCAAACAGCAATGGTAACCGTCAAGGAACCGGTCAAGACTAAAACCCTGACAACGGTTCAGCCGCCTCAACAAACAGATAAAACAACTGAAAAACCGGCCACGAAAACAAACCAAACAGCTATGACCAACCCAACAACTGTAGCAGTGACGAAAGCAAACCAGCCGGCCACACCAGCAACAGTAAGTACTAAAAGTGCCGAAGTTTCCACGACGGCATCAAAGACTACCACACCGAAAACGGTCTTATCCGCAAAAGAATATACTATGCTGGTCCGCATCATCAGCGCCGAGGCCAAAGGAGAACCGTTACAAGGTCAGGTTGCAGTTGGTGCAGTAATTTTAAACCGGATAAAATCCGGCAAATTCCCGAAGACCGTCACAGCCAATGTACTCAAAAAAGGCGAGTTTGAACCCGTATCCAACGGACAAATCTGGAACGAACCGGTGGCTTCCGCCTATAAAGCTGCCCAATTGGCATTGAAGGGCTGGGATCCGACCTATGGCGCACTGTATTTTTACAATCCTGCCAAAACCTCTTCTAAGTGGATTCGGTCTCGGACAACCATCATCCAAATCGGCGATCATGTTTTCGCCGCTTAAAAAGGGTTACCTGATGTAATCAGGCAACCCTTTTTTCATCGATTCAACATGTTTCTGCACCTCATCCATCCTCTATCCTTTTGGATTAAGCCGCAGAAATCGAACCTGACCGTCTGCATGGACCAAAAAACGATAGAGCCAGCCATTCCAACGCTTGGGTTTAAAATCAACTTGCCAGGTATCATAATCATAACTGACACCCACAAATTCGCCTAATTCAATCTTATTTAATGTGGCCCACATTTCAGCAGCCCGTTTGGCGTCTGCGGATGAAGCAATGCCGACAGCAGTTTCATCCATTACCCCTTTGTCCTCAAACATTTGCCATGTGTATTGCTCCGTGAAACCTGCCACCTGCTCCGGAAGTCCCCAATTGCCTTCTTTTAAGGCAACACTAACCCGGTAAGGGCCGTTCAACTTTTTTTCAATGAGTTTGGATGGATAAAAAACGACTTTAGCCACATTATTCTTGGCAGTCCATTTAAACGAATCAACGGTTGTCGCTATCGGAACCCAGTCTGCACCTTCCTGAGCTTCCAAAGTAGCAGTCAGCGTAAAGTTTCCTTCGCGGTACGACTTGATGGCGATCGTAAATTCGATAGCTTCGGCTTTACCATTTCCGTCCGCATCGACTGTCTTAAAAGCTCCAGGAACCTCCAGCTGAACTTCCTGATCGAGAACAACATCGGAGGGATCCGCTCCAATGGGTACAACCAAGAAAAGGGCTACTATCAATACAAATGTAAAAATAATATATCGCCTGAACAAAAAAATCACTCCGACAATAGTTTCGGAGTAATTTGGTCGAATCATGCTGTCATCCCTTTATGTAAATTAAACCAAACTAGGAGGCAGCTAGCTTTTTCACTAAATTTAGGACTTTCTCTTGATCCAATGGTTTGACTAAAAAATCGGTAGCACCGGCCTTAAGCCCTTCAATAAGCAAAGCATTACACGAAAGGGTTGTACAAAGGATAATTTTAACCTTAGAATCCAATTCTTTAAAAAACCGGATCGAATCCACTAAATTCCATCCTTTCATATACAAATCTTTGATAATGATTTGCGGATGAAATAGTGCGAACATTACTTCGGCCTCTTTGAAGTTGGCCGCAGTTACGACTTTAAAGCCGGCTTTAACGAGGCAGTCTTTTAACATCATTCGGACAAGCAGCGAATCATCCACGATGAGGATTTTCACGCCGATCCCTCCTCGTTTGGATTGAGACCCGGTTTTAAGTTTTGTAATTAATTTCGCGAGAAACTAATTTTTTCCTTTTATGGTAAATTTAAATTTTTAATGTGAAAGTTGATCTCCGTCATGCACCTGATAAGTCCAATTTCGTCCGTAGTTATTGTCCCAATTTTCGGCATCATCCCGGAAGCAAAAATTCAAACTGGATGGATCACTGACTTGGACCGTAGCTGACCAACTTCCATCCCTCAGTTTACGCATAGGAATGTCTTCGATATTTCTCCATTCATTGGCTCCATAACCCATATGCAGATAAACCTTGTTGGCGCCCGATTGGGCCAATAATCCTTTATATCGGATCCTCACTTCATCTCCTAAGGTGATCGGTACCGGTTCCATAAAAATACCGTCAACGACCTCTTCCGTTTTCTTCCGAGGCATTCAGATTCCTCCCTCATCCTTTTTTGAAATTAGTATATCCAAAGTCGCTAAAGTTACCCCTTCAGCCCATTAAAAAAACCCTCCTTTACAGGAGGGTTTTACATGGCAAGTTTACGATTTTTTAGCCCAGGAATCCTTCAAGCCAACTGTCCGGTTGAACACTAAGCGCTTATCCGTGGAATCCGGGTCCACACAGAAATATCCTTGCCGTAAAAACTGGAAGCGGTCTCCGGGCTTCGCTGCTGCCAAACTGGGCTCTACCATACAATGGGTCAGGTAAACCACAGAATTAGGATTGACCGTCGCATCTTCGCCCGGGTATTCATCTAAAAACAGATGATCATAGAGCCGGACTTCGGCAGGAATGGCATGAGCTGCCGATACCCAATGGGAGGTTCCTTTAACCTTACGGCCGTCTTGTGTCCATCCCCCGCGGCTTTCCGGATCATAGGTGCAATGAACCTCAAGGATCTCGCCGGTCTTTTCGTCCTTCACCACCGACTGACAGGTAATATAATAAGCATGCTTTAAGCGGATTTCCCGACCCGGGGCTAACCGGAAATATCCTTTTGGCGGATTTTCAGTGAAATCATCCTGCTCAATATAAATCACCTTGGAAAAAGGAACTTTTCTGGTCCCCATTTCCGGTTTTTCCGGGTTGATTTCAGCTTCAAACTCTTCCACCAAATCATCGGGATAGTTGTCAATAACCACTTTTAAAGGATTTAACACCGCCATAACCCGGGGCGCCCGAGCGTTAAGATCTTCCCGGAGACAATGTTCCAAAAGGGCAATCTCTACTGTGCTGTTGGCTTTAGCCACACCGATTTTTTCACAAAAGGCCCGAATGGACTCAGGAGTATAGCCCCGGCGACGCAAACCGGAAATGGTGGGCATCCGCGGATCATCCCAGCCGGAGACGATATTTCGTTTCACCAGGTCCAACAATTTCCGTTTGCTCATCACCGTATGGGTCATGTTCAGACGAGCAAACTCAATTTGCCGAGGTTTGCTCGGTAAATCCAAGTTTTCAATGACCCAGTTGTAAAGCGGCCGGTGATCTTCAAATTCCAATGTACAAATGGAATGAGTAATCCCTTCTAAGGCATCGGAAATAGGATGGGCATAATCATACATCGGATAAATACACCATTCATCGCCGGTACGGTGATGATGAACTCGCATGATCCGATAGAGCACCGGATCTCGCATATTGATATTGGGAGAGCTCATATCGATCTTCGCCCGCAGAGTCATGGAGCCGTCCGGAAACTCACCGGCCCGCATCCGTGCAAATAAGTCCAAGTTTTCTTCAACCGACCGGTTCCGATAGGGGCTTTCTTTTCCAGGTTCTGTCAGGGTCCCCCGATATTCCTTGATTTGCTGGGGAGTCAACTCACATACATAGGCTTTACCCGCTTTGATCAGATCGACAGCATATTGATATAGCTGTTCATAGTAACTGGAAGCATAAAAAAGACGGTCGTCCCAATCAAAACCCAGCCAACGGACATCTTCCATAATGGATTCTACATATTCCGTATCTTCTTTGGAAGGATTGGTGTCATCAAACCGGAGATTGCATAATCCGCCGTATTTAGCGGCGATGCCAAAATTCAAGCAAATGGATTTCGCATGTCCGATATGTAAATATCCGTTAGGTTCGGGAGGGAACCGGGTATGGACCCTTCCGTCATTTTTGCCATTTTTAAGGTCTTCGTTGATTATATCTTGTATAAAATTAGACGGCAAATCAGGAACTGGCGCCGACGTTTCACATTCGTCAACTTTATTTTTAAGATCTTCCATCTTAGCGCTATCCTCCATTGTTGTAAACCACCTCATAACAAGTGAGATATTTCCTATATTATAAACAATTTCATTGACTTTGCAAACATTTCAATTTAATTCGAAACGATTTTCATAGCCCTTACCAACTCACCAACGGTTAGTAGCGGGGGATATGATTTCCTTAGGTAATTAGGGACAGAACGGGGATAATAACTGCAAAGGAGGATAGTGCGATGATTAATCTATTAAAATGGGCGATCAATTCAAATCTCACTGCTCGTCATGAATTTGGGGGCGATCCCGATCAGCCCGTATCCATTGAAGCCTTTGTAACCCAAGACACCCAACAACTTCATGTGTATTATCAAGGGCTACTTAAAAACGCCGGTGCTAAGGAAGTCTATCTCCATTATGGGACCCATGATTGGGCCAATACCACAACAGTTAAAATGGAAAGAAACTACAATGGTAGCTTCACGGCTAGAATTCAACCGGATTCACCGGAAGTTGAATTCTGCTTTAAAGACAATGCCGATAACTGGGATAACAACAACGGCCTCAACTGGAAAGCCCATATCAGTTTGGAATAATTAGCTTTATTTCTATATCTACCTAATTTATCTAAGCCATCCAAAACGGATGGTTTTTCTCTGTATGCTTCCCAGAATCTCCAAAAACGGCCTGTCGGCCGCATGGGTGAGCTCAATGAACGAATTTTTCCCAAGGGGTGGTGCGGTCAACCCCTTTGGGAACCCACAGCTGGGGACAATTATGTCCCCAGACCCCTCCAATCCCGATTTTACGCTCCCGACGTCCATGTCCTCTCGCTTATTCGCCCCAGCCTGGAGCTTACATCCCTGACCATCAATAGATAAGGCTTCGCCATCGCTATTATTGCCGCCGCATCCATTACGGCGGGTTCAGGGCAACGGAAACGACTTGACTTTAGGAGGTGCAGGAGGGCAAAAAGCCTCCTGTCGACATAATTTTTAACTTTAACATAAAGACGGAAACATGACTTCGATTCTTTAAAAACTATACATCATGGCTTAGTGTAAAATTGTTTTAGGTTAAAAAAACAAGAGACCCCTCTTTTTTGGTAAAATATTGATCAACGAAAAACAAACAAAATACCAAGGAGGAGTCTCTTATGAGTAATATTATATATCAGATTTTCGAGAATTACATCATTGATGTTATGGGATTTCTTAGTTCAAACAAGATAAGAAAACTCGAAGAACTGG
>Ga0209608_1000050_pt1 | contig 126395 bp, 120 predicted proteins | sample AD_UKC130_MetaG_FD_184428 | JGI IMG/M metagenome (GOLD analysis project Ga0209608, IMG submission 184428) | Active sludge microbial communities of municipal wastewater-treating anaerobic digesters from Canada - AD_UKC130_MetaG (SPAdes) (version 2) | ecosystem: Engineered > Bioreactor >...
TCCATGGAACAGGTACTGCACGGATGCGCGCGAACGACAGAGGCCGCGCGCCGAGCGATACCACATAGGGATCAATCCAAAAACCGCCGCCATACACGCCTGCCCTTGGATGAGTGCCTCTACTCCTTGCCGTCAAGCAGTCCCCATTCGACACGCTCATCCCCGCATCGATGCCTACAACGGCATGGCATTTCACGATGGCAGGCGGTTGAGGGCGAGAAGCCGCGGAAGAAATTCAAGATCTACCCGATTGGCCACTTGCACATCGACATCGCGGACGTGCAACCGACGAGGGCAGGCGCTACCTGTTTGTGGCGATCGACAGAACCGCCAAGTTTGCCTACGCCGACCCGCATCCACGAGCCACCCGCTCGGTTGCTCGGGATTTCCCGTCTGGCCTTGTGGAAGCGGCGCCTTATCACGGTAAAACGCCACGTCCACCAGACGCATGAGCAGTTGAACGCCCACTTGCAGACCTGTCTGATGGCTTACGACCTTGCCAGACGATTGAAGACGCTGAAGGGCCTGACGTCCTATGAATTCGTCTGCAAAACCTGACAAAAGAGCTTGGGCGCTTCAGGATCACTCCGATCCAGCACACCGTGGGAGTAAACAGCTAGCTTCGGTCGGCCAAATGCTCGCAAAAGGAATCCTGGTCAAGCAGGCCAGTAAAAAGGCCGGGGCCCCCCGGCCTTTTTACTTGTTTCCCCGAGCGCCGCGCTTCGGTTCTACCCCATGTAATTGCCGCCGTTCAGCGAGAAATCGGCGCCGGTGGCGAAACCGGATTGGTCGGAAGCCAGCCAGGAAATGATCGAAGCAATCTCGTCCGGCGTCCCCAGGCGTTTTACCGGGATAGTGCCGACGATTTTTTCCAGAACATCCTCGCGGATCGCGCGCACCATGTCGGTACCGATATAGCCCGGCGACACCGTGTTGACCGTCACGCCCTTGCTGGCCACTTCCTGTGCCAGCGCCATGGTGAAACCACGCATTCCAGCCTTGGCGGTCGAGTAGTTGGTCTGGCCGAACTGTCCTTTCTGGCCATTCATCGACGAGATATTGATGATTCGCCCCCAACCCCGGTCCATCATCCCGTCAATCACCTGCTTGGTGACGAAAAACAAGGAATTGAGGTTGGTATCCATGACGGCGCGCCAGTCTTCGAGGCTCATCTTGCGAAACACGCCGTCACGGGTAATTCCGGCGTTGTTAACCAGCACATCGACTTCGCCGACTTCGGCCTTGACCCTGTCAAAAGCCTCCGCCGTGCTCTGCCAATCCGATACGTTGCCTTCCGAGGCGATAAAGTCAAAACCCAGGGCCTTTTGCTCCTGCAGCCAAGCGTCCTTGCGCGGCGAATTGGGGCCACAGCCGGCGACGACGGTAAACCCGTCCTTGGACAGGCGCTGGCAAATCGCGGTACCAATACCGCCCATCCCCCCGGTAACGTAAGCAACTTTATTCCGCATTGATTTTCCTTTCGATTAATGAGAAACGGGCGTCTCAAGGTAGCTGCTCGCCTCGCTTCGGCGGCTACTATAACCAGAGTTGACCGGCGCGGTAAGGACTTATCGGCACCACCAGCCATCCAATGGCCGCGACACCGGGTCACCGGTCGCGCATGACGATATGCATCGAGCAGCGTGCATACCCACCCACACACCGCAACGGCGAAAAGAAAAGCGCGCCGCCACATGGCTTGATAGACTGCGCTGTCGATAGTCGCGCCAGTGGCCTCGCGGGAGGACCCCATGAAACCTCACCCCTTCGTTGCCATGCCATACAGAATCGAAACGTGGCTAGATGAATTGCCGATCGACTCCCATCGTGCTTATGCTGGCCCTTTCGAACCGGTATACGGCGACGCCGGCCTTAACCGGCGATAGCCCGGCCGTGGATTCGATCCGCAAAAAGCGGCAGCAATTCCACGACATCGCGCACTCGCCCTCCGAAGCCGCCACCGTACCAGCCATTACCGCACACGAAATCCCCCCCGGCCACCCGCCTTTCACCCCCCGTCAGGTCGTGCTGTTCAGCGGCCACATGATCGATTCCCCCGCTCGACGGATACCGCGCTTCCCCGCCAAGCGGGAAGCCATCGCGGCAACAGAAATCGGCGCCGCGCTCGATCGGCTCCATGTCGGGTCTCACGATCTGGCGCTGGCACAAGCGGCCTGTGGCGGAGACCTACTGTTCCTCGAAGCCTGCCAGGCGCGCGGCCTCCGCCTGCAAGTATTGCTGCCGTTCGAGGAAGTTGAATTCATCAAACGTTCCGTTATCGCCGCTGCCGATGGCGACACGTGGCACCAACGGTATTTCGCTGTCACCCGCTCGCTTGGCGATGATCTGCGAATCATGCCGGACGAACTTGGCCCCTCGCCCTCACCCCACGGCCACAGGGAGGACGACAACTTCGCGCACTGCAATCTCTGGCTGCTACACACGGCCTTGGCATGGGGCGCCGACAAGCTGCGCTTCCTCTGCCTGTGGGATGGAAGTAGCGACGGCCCAGGTGGCACGGCCCAGATGTACGATCAGGTGAGGCGGTACACCAACCGCATCTGTTGGATCGACACCCGCACACTGTGGTGAATGGCGGCCGATAGCAGCGCGCCCGCCCCCTTTGCCTTGACCGCACAAGGTTTTTGAATCTATAGTCCAGCCCATGCTCAATGAACTCAACGCGCTCGAAGGCCGGATCACCGAGGTCGCCGCGCTCTGCCGTCGCCTGCGGACGGAGAACGAAGACTTGCGGAAACAACTCGCGACATCCCAAACCGAGAACCGGGAACTGGTCGAACGAATGACCGTCGCCCGCTCCCGCCTTGAACAGCTTGCCCAGCAGTTACCCGAAGCCAAGGTCTGACTTCCATCCGATGCCCAACGAAGCCAACTTTCTCGACATCACCTTGCTCGGCAGGGAATACCGTGTCGCCTGTCCACCGGAACAAAAGGCTGCGCTGCTGGATGCCGCCGCCTACGTCGATGGAAAGATGCGCGACATTGCCGAAAAAACCCGCAACAACATGGCCGAGCGCATTGCCGTCATGGCCGCCTTGAATATCGCCCATGAGTATCTCGGATCTGATAAGGCACAAGCGCCGGCACATGAAAAAATTGAATCCGAAATAGCGCTGGACATCGAAGCGGTTCGGCGTAGAATTAATTTCATGGAGACGGAGCTTGATTCGGTGTTGAAGCCGGAGCAAACCGGGTTGTGACGGATCGGTTTCTCTTATCGGGTTTCGTGGTCTCCAAGAGCGTTCCCTGCGGTGTTTGTTAAGGTCATAGATTCCTTGAACCAATGCTGATTGGCATCGGTTACGGACCATGGAAACCGCTGTTGTGTGTGCCCCTCGTCGGGTGTACCTGATGCGGAAGGAAAGTGACCTCTCTGGACCCAGGTTCAGGATGCCGGCCTGACGGCACTCGCGGGGACAAAACAAGAAAACGCGGGGCCCGTTTCGGTCCCGCGTTTTTTTCGTTTTTGCTTACAGATCTTTCTGCTCTCCGTTCTAGTTCTATTGCTTGGTTGTTTTTGTTTCGTCCACGCCGCCTTTTCTTATCAGTTTTCAGCAATAGGCGATGTTCGTGTCGATCCATCGCATTATCTGGAGGGTGCGAAGCGGAAGAGCATTCCGGCGGGCGGCGCGGACGACGGGCGGTGTATTCACGTGGATTCACCGATCGAGATCGTGTTCGCCGCAAAGACGCAGCATCTCCCGACGCGCCAGGTCGCGCAGACCAATGGCCGCGCGCCAGTCGTTCCCTTCCGGAAACAGCGGCGCACTGGTATTGAAAGCCACCTCACCAAATCGCGGCATCCAAGTCTTGTCCGGCAACACCTGGCGTGTGCCGCGCAAGCCACCAACCAATACCGGCACGCCGGCACGCGCCGCCACGACAAAGGCACCCATGCGAAACGCCTTGAGACCGGCCTCGCGCGAAAATGTGCCTTCCGGGAAGATCGCCAGATTCCCGCCGTTTTTCAATTCCTCCGTCAGATCCTCGACATCCTCGACGCTTTTCGACACCGAAAAACGCTCGACGAACACGGTGCCTACGGCCTTCAAAAAAGCATGGATCAGCGGTTGAGCGATGAACTCTCGCTTGGCGACGAAGCGGTAGGCGTGGCGTGGCGGCAACGCCGCGCACAAAGCCAGTCCGTCGAAATAGCTGCAATGGTTGATCAACAACAGATGCGGCACGTCCGGGAAACGATTGTTCTCGGTTTCGCGCACCGGCAAACCCGTCAGGAAAAGGATCAGCCGCGCCGCGAAATGAACGAGGTAGCGTCCATAAACGGGCCATTGCAAAACCAGAGTTATCGCGGCCACCGGCAGGCCGATCGTCAGCAACACGCTCCAGCACCAGCACGCGTACGCCATGCCACCGAAGCGTCGCGCCGCGTCGCCCAGACGCACGCGCAAGGTGGCCAAGCCCAGTCGGAACATGGGGCCGCGGCCACCCGCCGCTTGGACGCCGATCGATCCGCTTTCAAAAAGCGCGCGCGTGGCGTTACGCCGGATTTTGCCGCTGGACGTCTTGAGTACCGCGTTCGGCGGCGCGAGTACGATTTCATCGGCCGGCAAGCCGATGGTGTCGATTGCGGCTTGGTTGATTTCTCGCCGCAGAGTCTCGCGAATACGCGGATCGTCCGCGCGCGTTTCGGCGACCACCACCAGCCGCTCGGAGGCATGGCACGGATCGTTACTGGCGAAAACCGCGACGCAGCCCCGTCGCACTCCGGCAATGTTGCCCACAGCCTGCTCCAGTTCGTAAGGATACAGATTGCGGCCACCACGGATGATTAAGTCCTTGGCCCGGCCGGTAAGATAGATCTCGCCGTCGACGAGATAGGCGGAATCGCCCGAATCGAGCCACTCGCCGTGGAAGAGCGAGCGCGTGGCAACAGGATTGCGAAAATAGCCGGCGGTGACCGACGGCCCCTTGAACTGTAGCCGCCCGACATGACGATCCGGCAGTTCGGCATCGCGGTCATCGACGACGCGAATCGCATGCCCCGGCAAGGCCCGCCCGCAAGCCGTCACGCGCACCGGATCGAGGGAGTCGTCGCCAACCGGCACCGCCTGCCGACGCTGGGTCAGCGCTTCCCGATCGATGAGGTCGATGTGGGGGCCGCGTCGCAACGGTGGGAACGCCAATCCGACCGAACATTCCGCCAAACCGTAGACCGGCGCAAGGGACTCGGCGGCGAAACCGTGCCGCGCATAACGTTCGGCGAACGCGGCCAGCGTCGCCGGATTCACCGGCTCCGCGCCGTTGAAAGCCAATCGCCACGACGAAAGATCCAGGCCGGCCAGATCGGCGTCGGCCAGTTTTCTGGCGCATAAATCGTAGGCGAAGTTCGGCGCGGCCGAGAGAGTGCCGCGATGGTGCGAAATGGCCTGAAGCCAGCGCGCCGGGCGCGCGAGAAAAGCGAGCGGCGACATCAAGACTAGACGCATGCCGAAGTACAGCGAACCGAACCAGGCGCCAATCAAGCCCATGTCGTGATAGAGCGGCAGCCAAGAAACAAACACGTCGTCGCCGCCGATTTCGGCGGCGTCGCCCATTGCCCGCAAGTTGGCCAGCAGATTGGCGTGGCTGAGCATCACGCCCTTGGGATCGCCGGTACTACCGGAGGTGTATTGCAGGAACGCGATGTCGTCCGGTGCCGGGCGGTACAGCAGGTCGATCGGCTCGCTGTCGAGATCCGCGCAGGTCAGAATCTCGGTCAGGCTCGGCACCTTGGCGCGTAACAATCCCGCCACCCCTTTCCCCTGCGGCACGGTGACGACGAACACCGTTTCGGCGTTGGCAAGGATGTGCGCATGCCGACGAAGGTGGTCGTCGATTTGCGCTAGCCTGGCGGGAGGGTAAATCGGTACCGGAATGCCGCCGGCGAAGAGCACGCCAAAAAAACCGCACAAGTAGTCGCGACCGGTAGGCAACATCAGCGCCACGGCCTGTCGCGGACGCAGACCACGCGAAACCAGACCGCTGGCCACACGCTTCGACGTTGTCAGCAGCGCCGCGTAAGTGATCGTTTCCGGAGAACTTACCGTGAAACCCTCGCCATCGCCGTAAAGCAGCACGTGCGCCCGCTCGGGGTGACGTTCGGCATGCCATTCGAGAACCTCGACCAAGGTCGCGGCTGTCGCGGGAAAGCCGCTCAGGGGGCCGGTTGCCGTTGGAACGGGCGATTGCCAGGCGCGATCCCCACCGCCGCCACCGACAAGCAAATGCAGCAAATCGTCCGGCGTCCGTGCATCGGCCAGCGCGGTGTCCGGCAACGATCTGTCGAACGCCTTGCCAAGACGCAGCACCAGTTCGACCCGCGCCAAGCTATCCAACCCGAGATCGCGCTCGAGATGGCTGTTCAAATTCACACGCCCACACCGGCCCGGCCGCGTCTCCTCGACCATTTCCGCCACCACGCGCAACACCCGGGCCGCGAAGTCCCGGTCGGCCGGCTCGGCGTTTAATTCGCTTGCCTCACCGCTTTTTGATGAACTGTCATTCACGACGCGTCCGCAAGAATGAAATCGATTCGACCGGTTTCCAGGTCGGAACGCACCAGTTTCGCTCGCAGACGATCCCCCAGGCGGAAACGCCGGCCGGTTCGTTCGCCAAGCATCTGATGCCGCGTGCTGTCGAACTGAAAATATTCGTCTCCGAGTTCGGAAACGTGGATCAAACCTTCGACATAAACGTCGTCAAGCGCGACAAAAACGCCGAAAGGCACCACGGCGGCGATCGTACCGGCGAAAACCTCGCCAATACGGTCACGCATGTAGTAGCACTTCAACCAGTTGACCACATCGCGCGTCGCCTCGTCGGCACGGCGTTCGGTCATCGAGCAATGCAGACCAAGGTCTTCCCAATTGCCCGGCGCGTACCGCTCTCCGTCTAGCGCCGCCTTGATCGCGCGATGGACCAGCAGATCCGGGTAGCGCCGGATCGGCGACGTGAAATGCGTGTAATGCTCGTATGACAGACCGAAATGACCGACGTTATCCGGGCTGTAAACCGCCTGACGCAAGGAACGCAGCATGACCGTCTGTAGCAGTTGCGCGTCCGGACGCGACTTGATGCTTTCAAGCAAGGCCGCGTAGTCCTTCGCGGTCGGATCGTCGCCGCCACCCAGGGTCACTCCGAATTCCTTGAGAAAACCACGCAAGGATTCCAGCTTTTCCGGCGTCGGGCCTTCGTGAATCCGGTACAGGCACGGTTGCCGCCTCGCCTGCAGCAAGTCCGACGCACACACGTTGGCCGCCAGCATGCATTCCTCGATCAAACGATGTGCGTCGTTACGATGCGACGGAACAATGTCGGCGATTTTTCCTTGCGCGTTGAACAGCATCAATGTCTCTATCGTCTCGAAATCGATGGCGCCGCGCTTTTCGCGGGCGGCGCTCAACACCTGGTACAACGCATAAAGCTCCCGCAGTTGCGGCATCAACGCGCGTTGCTCGTCGCTTGCGGCCTCTTCGGTTCCGCTGAGCCAATTCCAGACCTGGCCGTAGGTCAATCGCGCGCGCGACCGAAAAACCGCTCGCTGAAAGGTGTAGCCGGCGATTTCGCCATCCGGACCGATGCGCATGTCGCAAACCATTGCCAGACGATCGACATCGGGATTCAGCGAACACAGGCCGTTGGACAACTTTTCCGGCAACATTGGAATCACTCGGCGGGGAAAATAGACCGAATTGCCGCGATCCAGCGCTTCGCGATCGAGCGCCGAACCGGGTCGGACGTAATGACTGACGTCGGCAATCGCCACCACCAAACGCCAGCCATCATCCAATTTTTCGGCGAACACCGCATCGTCGAAATCCCTTGCGGTATCGCCATCGATGGTCACCAACGGCAGATCGCGCAGATCGCTCCGTTCTCCGGCATCGAGAGTATCGACGCTTTCCGGCAATTTCGCCGCTTCTGCCAGCGCGCCGTCGGAAAACTCGAACGGCAACTCATGTTTGCGCAAGGCGATTTCGATCTCCATGCCGGGGTCCGCATAGTTACCGAGCACCTCGACCAGACGTCCGATCGGTTTGGCGTGCCGATCCGGCTGCTCGATGATCTCGACCACCACCACCTCGCCCGCCCTGGCCTGGACGGCCCCCTCCGGCGCCACCAGAATATCCTGGTTGATGCGCCGATTTTCCGGGACCACCACCGTAAACCCGTGTTCGATCAGCACCCGGCCGACGACCTTGCTATTCGCCCGCTCCAGAACTTCAACGATCACCCCTTCACGCCGCCCTTTGCGGTCGACGCCGACGATCCGCACCAACGCGCGATCGCGATGCAGCACCTTGGACATTTGCCGCGCTTCCAAGAACAAATCGTCGCTGCCATCGTCCGGAACCAGAAAACCATAGCCGTCGGGATGCCCTTCGACGCGGCCAGCAATCAAACTGGCGCGCTCGGGGAGGATGAAGGCCGATTTGCGGTTGCGCAGCAATTGCGCCTCGCGCTCCATGGCACGCAATCGACGCTGAAAAAGCTCAAGTTCGAAATCCCGAATGTCGAGCAAGGTGCAGAGCATTTCGAAACTGACCGGTTTTCCTTGTGCCTCAACGGTTTGCAGAATGTACTCCCGCGACGGCAAAGGGTGTTCATAACGTTTCAGTTCGCGATCAAGATGCGGATCACCGCGACGCACCGCAGACAACCTCTTTATTGACATTTTTTCATGATCCTTTAGAATTCGGCCTTCGCTGGAAATGCCCAGGTGGCGAAATTGGTAGACGCGCTAGGTTCAGGTCCTAGTGGTGGCAACACCGTGGAGGTTCGATTCCTCTCTTGGGCACCAGCAAAAAACAAAGCCCTGCTTTCAGGGCTTTTTTTGCGGACGAACAAAAGGCACACCCGCAACAAGGCACTGTCGCCGCAGGTATCGAACAGCGGTGTTTTGCCGAATCCGCGCAGACCGTGCATTGTACGCCCTCGCGGTCCTTCGTTTAAGCCAATTTGTCGCCCGAAAGACCACTCTTTCCTCTTGTTCACGCGCCTTCCCGAGCGATCGTCCATTACAGGCGATGACGCCGCGCGAAACAACTAGCCAGCGCTCAAAAAAATGTGGATACTACCCTGCCACAAAGTCGGCCGTGATCGCGGCCGCGAGAATAAGAATCAACGAGACAAATTCAAAGTCTTTTCACCTTTCAGGAACCCCTATGACCATACGCCAGGAGTTGTTGGACAAACTGCGCGCAAAACGGGCGGAACTGACGGAAAACGTCAGTCCGGAAAAACTCGAAGCCTTGCACGCCAAAGGATTGCTGTCGGCTCGGGAGCGATTGCACGCCCTTTTTCTTGAAGGAACTTTTCAGGAACTCGGCCTGCACGCCGCGCACGCCGCCACCCATTTCGGCATGTCCGGACGGAATCTGCCCGCTGACGGCGTGATTGCCGGCAGCGGTTACGTCGGGCACATGCAGGTTGCGTCGTTCAGCCAGGATTTCAGCGTTTTAGCCGGTACGCTCGGCAAAATGCAGGCGCGGAAAATCACCCGCATCATGCGCCATGCGCTAAAAATCGGCGTCCCGATCGTCGCCTTCAAGGACTCAGGCGGCGCCCGCATCCAGGAAGGCGTCGATGCCCTTTCCGGCTACGGCGATGTTTTTTACGCCAATGTATTGCTGTCGGGCGTGGTGCCGCAAATCGCGGTGATCTGCGGCCCGTGCGCGGGCGGTGCCGCTTACTCGCCGGCGCTGATGGATTTCGTGATCATGACGCGCCATAACGCGCACATGTTCCTTACCGGCCCGGAAGTCATCAAGGCCGTGACCGGTCGCGCCACGACGATGGCCGAGGTCGGCGGCGCCGAAATGCATGCCACGGTCAGCGGGAATGCCCACTTCATCGCCGACGACGACTTGCAGGCCATCGCGCTGGTAAAACAGCTGCTGAGCTACCTGCCCGCCAACAACACCGAGGATCCGCCCCACGATTTGTCGGTACCGATCGAAGAGGCTGCCGACCCGGGAATCAACGACTGCATCCCGGACAGCCCTTCGGACCCCCTGGACATGTACCTCGTCATTCGCCGTGTGGTAGACCATGGCGAACTGCTTGAAGTCCATGCCGGTTTTGCCCGCAACGTCATCGTCGGCTTTGCCCGTATCGGCGGCGTGGTGACCGGCATCGTCGCCAACCAGCCGATGGTGATGGCCGGCGCGCTGGATCTCAACGCGGCCGACAAGGTGGCGCGTTTCGTGCGCACCTGCAACATCTTCAACGTGCCGGTGGTGACATTGGTCGATGTACCGGGCTTTCTCCCGGGCGTCGAACAGGAGCGCGGCGGCATCATCCGCCATGGCGCCAAGATGCTCTCCGCCTACGGCTCCTGCACCGCCCCGAAAATCACGGTCATCCTGCGCAAGGCGTATGGCGGCTCTTATCTTGCCATGTGCAGTCAAGAACTTGGCGCGGACATGGTTTTTGCCTGGCCGACGGCCGAAATCGCCGTCATGGGCGCTGAAGCCGCGGTGAAGATCCTGTACCGCAAGGAACTTGAGCAGGCCGAGGATCGCCAGGCACGGGCGACCGAACTCGCCCAGGAGTACCGCGACGAGTTTGCCTCGCCCTACGTATCGGCGAGCAACTTCTACATCACCGACGTGATCGAGCCGCAGGATACTCGCTGGATGGTCGCCCTGGCCTTGCGCAAGATTCTCGATAAGCGCGAGCTTCGGCCAGCGAAGAAGCACGGCAACATTCCCATGTAACCGAAACAACGAAAGGATTCCTCCTCATGGTCGCTGATGCCCTTGCCAAAGCGCTACAGGTTTATGGAATTGCCATCGTGATCTCGGCGTTTGTCGCCGTGCTCATCAAGGTCATGGTTTCCGTGACTGGTCGACTGGAAAAAATCAAGCCGGCGGATATCCCCACCGGATCGGTTTGCCCAATTGGAATCGGCGTTCCCGACGAGGATGTCGCGGCCCTAACGGCGGCCATCTTCTCGGTCATCGGACCGCACCGGATTTTGCACATCGCGCAATCAAGCCACAATTGGTCCAGTGGCGGACGCGCGGCACAACATTCTTCACATTTGCCGGGAAACGCTAGTCGCGGCACCCGCTAACAGGAGCACAACATGTCTAGACAATTCAAGGTTACGGTTAACGGTCGTGAATACGATGTCAGCGTACTCGAACTCACCACCGGTCAAGCAACCCCCGTCCCGTCGGCTATCTCACACGTGTCGCCGATGCCGGCCAGCAGTGCAAGTGCAAGTGCAACCGCTCCGACGACAAGCGCCGCGCCCAGCGCCCCCGCCGCCGCTGGCAACGGCGATGTCGTTGCCGGCATGGGTGGCGTGATTGTTGAAGTCGATGCCAAGGTCGGACAAACCGTCGCCGCCGGCGACCGTCTGCTCGTTCTCGAGGCCATGAAGATGAAAACACCGATCGTCGCGAACAAAGGCGGTCAGATCACTCGCGTTCTGGTTTCCCCTGGCGATGCCGTTGAAAGCGGTCAAGCGCTGGTGACGATCGTCTGAACCCACAAAGCGCCAAGCAGTAGACCGGTAATGCTGGTCGCCAATCAACCGATGCGCGGGCAAGTTATCGATCTTGCCCGGCGCGAGGGCTAATACCTATGGACGGCATTCATTTCCTCGATTTATTCCAGGGCATCGCCACACTGGCGGCGTCCGACCCGAAAATCATGTTCGGGCGTATTTTCTTAATGCTTCTAGGTTTTTTTCTGATCTATCTGGGTTCCAAAAACGTTCTGGAACCGTTGTTGATGATCCCGATGGGACTGGGCATGTCATCGGTCAATGCCGGAGTCATGTTCCTGGAAGGCAACAAAATGGGAACGTTGTTCGTCGACCCATTGATGTCCGATCCGGTCGACCTGGTCAATATCATGCAGATCGACTGGCTACAACCGGTTTATACGCTGACATTCAGCAATGGGCTTATCGCCTGCCTGGTGTTCATGGGTATTGGTGTCTTGCTTGACGTCGGTTACGTCATGGCGCGCCCCTTCCAGAGCATGCTTATCGCCTTATTCGCCGAATTGGGAACAATCGCCGTCTTCCCCATCGCCGTTTGGCTGGGCCTCAATCAGGGGCAAGCGGCGGCCGTTGCCACCATTGGTGGTGCGGACGGACCGATGGTGCTTTTCACCTCACTCGTCCTGGCCAAGGATCTTTTCGTTCCCATAACGGTCGTCGGCTATCTTTATCTGGGTTTGACTTACGGCGCCTATCCTTATTTGATCAAATGGTTGGTACCCAAACACATCCGCGGGATCAGCATGGCCTCAGACACGGGACCAAAGATCAGTCGCGCCCAAAAACTGACCTTCGCGGTCGTCGCTTGTACGCTACTCTGTCTGCTGTTTCCAGTCGCGGCGCCGTTGTTCTTTTCGCTGTTTCTCGGCGTGGCTGTTCGCGAAAGCGGCATTGAGCCATTTACCAAGTTGCTGGGCGATGTGTTCTTGTATTCGGCGACCTTTTTCCTTGGTTTAACACTGGGAATTCTTTGTGAAGCCAATACGTTGCTTGATCCAACGGTATTGAAATTGCTTCTCCTCGGCATGCTCGCCCTGACGATCTCCGCACTCGGCGGACTTCTTGGTGGCTACATCCTATATTTTTGGAGCGGGGGTAAATACAATCCGATGATTGGCATCGCCGGAGTTAGCTGCGTACCGACAACAGCCAAGGTCGTCCAGAAAATCGCTTCGACAGCCAACCCTAGCGCGATCATCCTGCCGCACGCGCTGGGAGCCAATATCAGTGGCGTCATTACCTCGGCCATCATCGCCGCGACGTTTATTGCATTGCTTCGGTGACAGTGAAATCCAGTCCCGGCACACGGCTGAGAAGCTGTACAACCCGCGAGGGAGAGACGAGAGATTGGCGGAGTAGCCAACGGCGGCGGGTACGACCGTCGGCCGGGATTAATGTGAAGGGGGCTTTGCTTTTCCGCCGGTTATGGACCGGGAATTGGGTCTTGACTTAGCAAAGTTTCCCGACGCGGCCTTAGGTTTGTCGGTTGTTCTCGACTTTCCCGCTGCCGGCATGGGCGTCACCGGCTTTCGTGTCTCTTCCGGTTTTGGCTTGCGCCGATTTTGATCGGGCGGTTTCTTGTCGGCAAAGGGATTGCGGCTGACGTTGAATTGAATACGCAGTGGCGTGCCCTGCAACTGGAACACCTCGCGGAAAGTGTGTTCTAGGTAACGGCGATAAGAATCCGGCACTTTGTCGAGCGCGTTGCCGTGAACCACGATCAATGGTGGGTTTTTACCCCCTTGATGCGCGTAACGCAGTTTTGGCCGGAACAGACCGCTACGCGGTGGCGCCTGACGAGCCACGGCGTCGGCGAGCGCCCGGGTCAGCTTTGGCGTCGGCAAATCGGCGGTGGCGGCCTTGTACGCCGCATCCACCGAGCGAAACAGCGACTCCAAGCCCTGCCCCCTGAGTGCGGAAACATAGTGAAAGCGGGCGAAATCAATGAACGACAGCTGGCTTTCGAGCGCTTCCTTGATCTGTTCCCGCAGGTAAGCGTCCAAACCGTCCCATTTGTTGATCGCCACGACCAACGCCCGTCCCGATTCGCGCACGAAACCGGCAATGTGCGCGTCTTGATCGGAAATATCCTGGCGGGCGTCGAGAACCAGAATGACCACTTGCGCGCCTTCGATCGCTTGCAGGGTTTTGATTACCGAGAATTTCTCGATGGTTTCGAAAACCTTGCCCCGACGACGCAACCCCGCGGTGTCGATCAGCGTGTACTTTCGACCGCCGCGCTCGAAGTCGACATGGATGGCGTCACGCGTTGTTCCCGGCTGGTCGAAGGCGATCACCCGCTCCTCGCCGAGCAAGGCGTTGATCATCGTGCTTTTGCCGACATTCGGACGCCCGACGATCGCCACCTTGATCACGTCGTTTTCTGCCGCATCGTCCGACGGCTCGGGATACGGCTGTAGCGCCTGTTCGATCAGCGCATGCACACCCTCGCCGTGCGTTGCCGAGATCGCCCATGGTTCGCCAAGGCCGAGTTCGTGGAAGTCGGCGATGACGACGCCATGCTTCATTCCTTCCGCCTTGTTGACGGCCACCAGCACCGGCCGGCCGGACGTCCGCAGGCGATTGGCGATTTCCTTGTCCAAGGGCGTGATGCCGGTGCGCCCGTCGACAACGAAAATCACCGAATCGGCCTCGTCCATGGCCTGTTCGGTCTGCCGCGCCATCCGGTGCATGATGCCGTCGGTGGCCAGTGGTTCGAAACCGCCGGTATCGATGACCAGATACGGTTTGCCGCCAAGACGACCATGACCATAGTGGCGATCGCGCGTCAAGCCGGGAATATCGGCAACGAGCGCATCGCGACTCCGGGTCAGGCGATTGAAAAGCGTCGACTTGCCGACATTCGGACGGCCAACGAGGACGATGCTCGGCTTCATTGACCGTCGATCGCGAACACACGCCCGTTGGTCGTTTGCGCGATGAAATGGCTCCCCTGGCTTTGCAGCGGCGCGACGATCGCACTACCGTCGGTACTTAAACGGGCGGCAAAGGCGCCGTCGTCGCGTTTCAGGAAATGGACGATGCCTTGGACATCCGCAACCGCCAACAGATTGCGGCGCGGGAGCGGCGCGGTCAGCTGCCGGAGGAAGAGTTTGTCCTGTTTCCAAATGCTGGCCCCACTCGATTTGTCGAGCGCATGCACGGCCCCCTTGTCGTCACTGACGAACACGTAGCGGTCGTCGACCGCCAAACCCGCGGCGCTGGAAATGTCACGCGTCCAGATCATGTTGCCGGACCCCAAATCGAAACACGACACGCGCCCCTGAAAAGCAGCGGCACAGATCGTCCGCCCGTCGATCACCGGCACGCTGGTCACATCCGCAACGCGGTCGAGTTCGGTGGCGCCCTTCGGCAAAGCCACGGTGCCTTCCCACAGCGGCACACCGTTGTCGATGCCGACGGCAATCAATTTACCGCCAGGGAAACCGGCAAAAACGTATTTATCGGCCAGCAACGGCGGCGCCGCCGTCCGTAAGGACAGGGGCGGATTCGGGCGCTGATAGACCCACTTGCGCTTGCCGTCGAGCGCGTCGTACGCCGCCAAACGATGGTCGCCACTGCGAACGACGACCACTGAAGAACCGATGACCGGCGGCGCGACGATCTCGCTGCTGGCCTTGCCTTTCCATAACAAGTGACCGTCCGCCGCGGCGAAAGCCAGCACATCGCCCTTGGCGGTGCCGACAACCACTAGCCGGTCGTCCGCCCCGACACCGCCCGCCAGCGGCTGTTCGGCATATATACGCCAGACCTGCTGTCCGCCATCGAAACGGGCGATGGTGCCGTTGCGCGCGGCGGCGTAAACCGAGGAACCGACCACGGCGGGAACGAAGATATAACCGTCGCCCTTGCCGACGCCCTCCTGCCAGAGAACATGCACATCCGCCGAAGTGTCTATCGGCCGCAGTTCGGCCATTTTGGGTCCGCTTCCGCTGGAAGAAAAAGGATTCAGCGCATCAAGCATCGAACAGCCGGCCAGCGACGCCGACAACAGGATGGCGACAAAGGCGCGGCTCATGGTCAATTCCCCTCCCCCAGGGCGTCGAGCTTGAGTTGGAGCAATTCGCCGTAGGCCGAATTGGCCTGCTGCGCGCCTGGCAAATTGCTTTTCTCCTTGCCGGACTTGTCGGTTTCCGCCAACGCGGCCAGTGCCGCCTGATAGGCGGCGCGCGCCTCGCTTTTCTTGCCTTGGGCGTTGAAAACATCGCCGCGCGTATCCTGGAAACGGGCGGCAAAACCTGGGCTGACGGCGCCTTCGATCTGTTTCAGCGCGTCATCGTAGGCTTTCTCGTCGAGCAACAGGGCGACCAGGCGTAAACGCGCCAAATCGCGCAATTCGTCCTTGCCGTGTTCGGTCACCCAAACCAACTGCAACTTGGCGGTCTTGGCGTCGCCAGCCTCGTTGGTCGCCTTGGCCGCCGTCAGCGCCGCTAGGGAGGCATAGACGGTCGACGGAAATTTCTCCAGCAGTTCGCCGCTGGAGGTCTTGATTCGTTGGAGGTCGTTTTCCGCCACCGCTTGTTGCAAAACGCCATAAACCGCCGACGCCTGCGCCGCCTGATTGCGCTGATACCAGTTCCAGCCTTGCCAGGCGAGTACGCCAAGCGCGGCGACGGTGGCGACGCCGGCGACCAGATTGCCGTATTGCTTCCACCACGCCTTGAGTTCGGCAATTTGTTCCTGCTCTTCGAGGTCGTAGGTAGCCATTACGATTCTTCCCAATCAAAAAGACAACGCATGATTTCATCGGCAAGATCGTCGACCTTGACCCGTTTTTGCTTGTTCGCTGGCGCCTCGTCGGCACGCAAGGGCTTGAGCGCCACCTCGCCGACCGCCGCCTCGTCGTCACCGATGATCACCGCGAAGGTGGCGCCGGAGGCGTCGGCTTTCTTCATTTGCGATTTGAAGCTGCCACCACCGCAATGGAAAAGCACGTCGACACCCGCATCGCGCAACCCCTCGGCAACCCGCACCGCCAGCCGCGACGCGGCATGGCCTTGATGCACGAGATAAACATCCATCGCCGCGCCTTTGGTTTCGCCACCGGCATCGCGCAGCAGTCCCACCAGACGTTCAACGCCCATCGCGAAGCCACACGCGGGAGCCGGCTTGCCGCCGAGTTGCTCGACCAATCCGTCGTAACGCCCGCCGGCGCAAACCGTGCCCTGCGCGCCGAGGCGGTCGGTGACCCATTCGAAAACCGTCAGATTGTAGTAGTCGAGCCCGCGGACCAGCCGGGGATTGATCGTGAACGGCACACCGGCGTCGCGCAAGACGTGTTGCACGCCTTCGAAATGGGCCATGGACGCCGCGCCCAGGTGGTCGATGAGTCGCGGCGCACCGAGGATCAGGTCCTGCAAGGCAGGATTCTTGCTGTCGAGGATGCGCAAGGGATTGCTGTGCAAGCGCCGGCAGGCGTCATCGTCAAGCATTTGACGGTTGCGCTCGAAATAAGCGATCAGTTCCTCACGGTGCCGTGCCCGCTCGTCCGCTTGCCCGAGCGTGTTGAGTTGCAGGGAAATGCCGTCGAGGCCAAGATCGCCCCACAGTCGGGCGCCCATCAGAATCTGCTCGGCATCGATGTCCGGACCCGCGAAGCCGAACGATTCGACGCCAACCTGATGGAACTGCCGGTAGCGCCCTTTTTGCGGCCGCTCGTGGCGGAACATCTGCCCAAGGTAGTAAAGTCGCTGTGGCTGCTGGGCCAGCAGGTTGTGCTGAATGACGGCGCGGACACAACCGGCGGTTCCTTCCGGACGCAAGGTCAGCGGTTCGCCATTGAGGCTGTCGACGAAAGAGTACATCTCCTTCTCGACGATGTCGGTCACTTCGCCAATCGCGCGTTTGAACAGCGGCGTCGGCTCGACGACGGGCAGACGGATCGGCCGGTAACCGTAGCTTTTCAGCCAGGAACAGACGGTTTCCTCGAACAGACCCCAGAATTCGGCCTCGTCGGGCAGAATGTCGTTCATTCCGCGTACGGACTGGATTTTCGGCGTACTCATCGGCCGGCCATCTTTCTCTGATAGGTGCGCGCCACATAGGCGTCGACGAGCGTGGTGAATTCCTCGGCGATATGCTCGCCGCGCAAGGTCACGGTCTTGGCGCCGTCGATGAACACCGGCGCCGCTGGCGCTTCGCCGGTCCCCGGCAGGCTGATGCCAATGTTGGCATGCTTGCTTTCGCCAGGGCCATTGACCACGCAGCCCATCACCGCGAGCGTCATGTTCTCGACTCCGTCATAGTCGCCTCGCCACTGCGGCATCCGGCGACGGACATGATCCTGAATGGACCGCGCGAGTTCCTGAAAGAAGGTGCTGGTGGTCCGGCCGCAACCGGGGCAGGCGACAACCATCGGAGTGAAAGCCCGTAACCCCATGGTTTGCAGCATCTCCTGCGCGACGATCACTTCCTGCGTGCGCGGCCCTCCCGGCTCGGGAGTCAGCGAAACGCGGATGGTGTCGCCGATGCCTTCCTGCAACAACACCGCCATCGCCGCCGTCGACGCGACGATGCCCTTCGAACCCATCCCGGCTTCGGTCAGGCCAAGGTGCAAGGGATAGTCGCAGCGTTGCGAGAGATCGCGGTAAATAGCGATCAAATCTTGGACGCCGGAAACCTTGCAGGACAGCACGATTCGCTCACCGGGCAAACCGATTTCCTCGGCTCTCGCCGCCGATTCGATGGCCGAGGCGACCATCGCTTCGCGCATCACCCGCACGGTGTCCCACGGCTCGGCGCGCGCCCCGTTTTCGTCCATGATCCGCGCCAGCAGATCCTGGTCGAGGCTGCCCCAATTGACGCCGATCCGCACCGGTTTCTCGTATTTGCAGGCAATTTCAACCATTTGAGCGAATTGCCCGTCGCGTTTACGACCGTGCCCGACGTTACCGGGATTGATGCGGTACTTGGCGAGCGCCTGCGCACAATCGGGATACTCGGCCAGCAAGCGATGCCCGTTGTAGTGGAAATCGCCGATCAACGGCACATCGACCCCCATGCGCTCGAGTTGTTCGCGGACAGCGACGACGGCAGCGGCGGCTTCGGGGGTGTTGACGGTAATTCTCACCAACTCCGAACCGGCCCGCGCCAATTCCGCGCATTGCATGGCCGTGCGGAGAACATCGGCGGTATCGGTGTTGGTCATCGACTGGATGCGCACCGGCGATTCACCGCCGATGCCGACCTGCCCGATGTCAACCGCGCGCGTCCGACGGCGCGCCCCCCCGGACGGCGTCGCGCTCACGGCTGCATCACCTCTCGCACGTCTCTCATTCGAGGGTCAACCGTGCGACACCCTTGTTACGTGGGAGCAAATCGACAACGCGTCCTTTATATTCCAAGGTCACTTCCGAAGCATTACCGACCACCAAGGCAAAGGGTGGCTGCCCCAGCACCTCGCGCCGTGAACCGGCGGGACTCAGTTCGGACAGCAGGAGGCGACCGGCCGCATCGCGAACCTCAACCCAGGCCGCTTGCGCGAAAGTAAATTTCAGTCCGCTGCCGGACGGCACCGCAAGCGTCTCCTGTGCCGGCGAACGTTCCGACGCCGCACCGCCGTCCGACAGCACGGTCGCATTGGGCGGGGCAATTGGCGTTACCGATTCACCAGTCGCTGCCGCGGGAACGGCCGGCGACGCCGCGGCGGGCAACGGCTCGGCCGGCGCTGGCGAGATCGGCCGCTCGCTACTCAGCTTGCCCTGCCACAGATTGGGCGGCACGAAAAAATAGGCCACGGCCGCCAGAGCGAGAACCAGCAACCCGGCCAGCACGGCGAGATAGTCGCGCCGCTGCACGCGGTTGGTCACCTGCGGCAAGGTGGCGCGCGTACCGGCGGACACATCCAGTTGCAGCGTTCGTTGGAGATGCGCGGCGTCGAGTCCTTGCATCAACGGTTCCGGATCCAGATTGAGCACGCGCGCATAGTTGCGCACAAACCCCCGGATCATGGTGTTTCCGGGAAGCGCCTGCCAGTCCTCCGACTCCAGCGCCTCCACCTGCCTGGGGCCGAGCTTGAGCATCTGGGCGACTTCGACCACGCTCATGTTCCGCGCCTCACGGGCCGCGAGCAAGCGCTGTCCGACGTGCTCCAAAGCAGGCGCCTCGACAGTCGTTTCATGGGCCTGGTAGGCATCCGTCGCAGGCTGATCGTCCCCGGAGGCATTGGGAAAGGGAGCTTGATCACTCATTCGAAGTGGCCTTTCAGCAGATCCTGGGCTTCAGGCGAAAGCGGGAATTTACGCCGCAATTGACTACTGTAGCGCGCCTCGGCAAGGCGATTGCCCAATTTTCGTTCGATACGAACCAGTAGCCACAACACTTCGGCACCTGGCTCGGCCTTGTTCACCACTTCCATCAACTGTTGCAAGGCCGCGTCCAACTCGCCGCGTCGGTAAAGAATGGCGGCCATGTGCTGACGCGCCTGCACATTGTCCGGCATCAGGTTGAGGCTATGCTGCAACATGCCTTCGGCCAGAGCGAGGTCACCGATCTTGATGTAACACGCACCGGCATTGGCATACGCCTTGTCGGGCGTTTCGTACAAGGAATTTCGGATGACGCGCTGAAAAAGCGCGAGGCCTTCTTTTTCCCGGCCGATCTGACACAGATACCAGCCGTAGTTGTTGTTGATCTCCGGGTCGTTGCTGTCAAGGCTCATCGCCTGCCGGAAATCGCGGTCCGCGAGTTGAATCTCGTTGATGTAATACAAGGTCAAGCCCCGCGCACCATAGGCCTTGGCGTAGCTGCCGTCGAGAGTGATCGCGTAGGTCAACTCTTCAAGGGCCACCGACATGTTGCCGTTCTGTAGATAGAGCGCGCCGAGTTCGGTATGCAATTTGGCGCGGGTCCGCGCATCGCGAGGCGCTGTCGGTGTCCGCGAATCCACGACCTCCTCGGCGGTTTTGTTGACGGTGACCGGCGCGAACATGCCCGACGAGCACGCCGCAAGACTCAACGCCATGGTCAACGCCAGCGCGGCCTTGCTCATCGACACACCTCGCGGGGCTCGAGACGTAGCGCGAAGGTCCGGCGCGCGGTCCGCTCCGTCCGGTCCAGCACCTGCCCGGCGAGTTGCCCGCAAGCCGCGTCGATATCGTCGCCACGCGTTTTTCGTGTCGTTGTCACCACGCCCGCCGCCATCAGAATCTCGGCAAAACGCCGAATGCGGATGGGCGAGGAACGTCGATACGACGATCCTGGAAACGGGTTGAACGGAATCAGGTTGAACTTGCACGGCACCTCGCGAGTCAAGGCAATCAACTCGTTCGCCTGCGCCTCCGAATCATTGACGCCATCGAGCATCACGTACTCGAAAGTGACGAAGTCGCGCGGCGCTTTTTCGAGATAACGCCGGCACGCCGCCAGCAGTTGCGACAAGGGATATTTGCGATTGATCGGCACCAGCCGATCGCGCAAGGAATCGTTCGGAGCGTGCAAGGATACCGCCAGGGCCACCGGACATTCGTCGCGAAGGCGGTCCAGCGCCGGCACCAGACCGGAGGTCGATACGGTCACACGGCGACGCGACAAACCGTAGGCATGGTCGTCGAGTAACACACGCAAGGCGCTGACGGTGTTGTCGAGATTGGACAAGGGTTCACCCATGCCCATCAGCACGACATTGGTGATGAGGCGTTCGCCTTGCGAGCCATTCTCTCGGTACGCCCCGACAGCGTGCCTGACCTGCCACAGCTGGCCGACGATCTCGGCCACCGTCAGATTTCGGTTGAAACCCTGCTTTCCGGTCGAGCAGAACGAACAATCGAGCGCACAACCAGCCTGCGTTGATATACACAGCGTCCCCCGATCATCCTCGGGGATGAAAACGGCTTCGACGGCGTTGCCGCCACCCACGTCGAAAAGGAACTTCCGCGTGCCGTCCCCGGCTCGCGTATCGGCGATGATCGCCGGCGGCGCGATGACCGCCAGCGTCTTCAGCGTCTCGCGCAAATTGCGCGCGATATCGGTCATGCCGTCGAAATCGGACTGCCCGAAACGATGCATCCAGCGCGACACCTGCTTGGCACGGAACGGTTTCTCACCCCTCGCCGCCAGGAAAGCCGTAAGGCCTTCGACATCGAAATCGAGTAAATTGACCATCGCCGGCAAGGAAACGGCGGTCTCAGCGACCGGCGTAAACCGACATCGCCGGGAAGAAGAAAGCGATTTCCACCTTCGCGGTGTCCTCGCCATCCGAACCATGCACGGCGTTGGCGTCGATCGACTCCGCGAAGTCGGCGCGGATCGTTCCCGGCTCCGCTTTCTTCGGATCGGTGGCACCCATCAACTCGCGGTTCTTGGCGATGGCGCCCTCGCCCTCCAAAACCTGAATCATTACCGGGCCGGAAATCATGAACGAAACCAAGTCGTTGAAAAATGGACGCTCTTTGTGCACCGCGTAGAAGGCACCGGCTTCCTGCGGCGACAACCACGCCAGCTTCGCTGCGACGATCTTCAGACCATTGCTCTCGAAACGGGAGTAAATCTTGCCGATGACGTTCTTGGCAACGGCGTCGGGTTTAATGATTGAAAGTGTGCGTTCGATGGCCATCGACTATTCTCCAGGGCGGGTAAGTGAAGAAAAACAACGAGAAATCATATTGCTAGAAAGACAACCGGGAATTATACCAAGACTTGCCGTCGGCGTACCGACAGGGAGGGAAATGAAAAGCGCGCGTGCGTTTTCACACCGCACGCGCGCCGACGATCCTACCGAGAGCGCTACATCATGCCCAGCGTTCTCGGCAACCAGGTCGAAAGAATCGGCACATAAGTGACTACCCCCAGGAATACCAGCATCGACAACAGCCATGGCCAGACCGCCACGGTCAAATCGGTAATCCCCATTTTGGTAATTCCAGATGCGACGTAGAGATTAAGCCCAACCGGCGGGTGGCACATGCCAACTTCCATGTTCACCACCATCAGAATGCCGAAGTGCACCGGATCGATGCCGAGTTTGACCGCTACCGGGAACAGAATCGGGGCAAAAATCAGCACGATCGATGAGGGTTCCATGAAGTTGCCAGCCAGCAACAAAATCACGTTTACCGCCAACAGGAAGGCGATCATCCCCAACCCGTGACCGAGCATCCAGTCGGCGAGCGCCTGCGGGATGTTCTCGTTGGTCATGATGAACGAGAAGAGAACGGCGTTGGTGATGATATAGAGCAGCATCGCCGACATGTTCGCCGAGTTGAGCAGGACGCGCGGCACGTCCTTCATCGTTAAGTCCTTATAGACGAAAACCGCGACGAAAAAGGCGTAAACCGCGCTCATGGCCGCCGCTTCCGTTGGCGTAAACGTGCCGCTATAAATACCGCCCATCACCACCACAATCAGCAACAAGCCCCAGACCGATTCCCGAAAAGCCTTCCAGCGTTCGCCAAAATTAGCCTTTTGCATGCGCGGATAGTCGAACTTCTTCGCTCGGTACCACGTTACACCACCGAGAACCATCGCCAAGCCGATACCTGGAATCACGCCAGCCATGAACAGCGCGCCAACCGAAGTGTTGGTTGCCACGGAATACATGACCATGACAATAGACGGGGGAATGAGAATGCCGAGCGCCCCGGACGTGGTAATAACGCCAGCGCCGAATTTGCTAGGGAAGCCGGCCTTGACCATCGCCGGCATCAGGATCGAACCGATTGCCACCACCGTCGCCGGCGACGACCCCGACACCGCGGCAAACAAGGCGCAAGCCAGAACACCGGCCAAACCCAAACCACCATACCAATGCCCGACCATGCTAGTGGCAAACTTAATCATTCGTCTGGCAACCCCGCCATGCGTCAGGAAATTGCCAGCCAGAATGAAGAACGGGATGGCCATGATCTCGAACTTCTCGATTCCGGTAAACAACTTCAAAGCCACCGATTCAAGCGGTACCTGGGTAAACATGAACAAGAAGCTGAGTACCGTCAAACCAAGCGAAATGGAAATCGGCATGCCGGTAAGCATGAGGCACAACAACAGGACAAAAATAATGGCTGCGTTCATGGTTACTTGCCTCCTTCGCCCGACTGCTCTTCGGGATGGCGTTTTTTATAGGTCAGATCATGTGCGTGCAGATTGTCTTCCATGGAAAAAGATGTCAGCTCATCAATCACGGTCTCTTCCTCAATGCCGTCGACGTGCCCATGGTCATGATGCGGCAACTCACCTGTCCGAACGAAACTGACGGTCACTTGCAAGAAACGGAAACACATCAGGCTGGAACCCAGCGGAATCGCGCTATATACAATCCACGTCGGCCATTCGAGATCAGGTGTCGTGGGCCCCTCGGGAACATCAATCAGCTCCCAGCCCATGGCACTGTAAAAAGCGTGGTGAAAACCGTTTTCCCAAACGAAGTGCGCGCCAAGCGTACCGACGATCCCGGTGAATAGCGCACCGGCCAACAGGCCAAAAACGATGAACTTGGCGCGGGTAGTCCCTTTCGTGCGGTTGATCAGCACATCGACACCGACGTGGATACCCGTACGCACGCCATAGGCGGCACCGAATTTGGCCATCCAAACGAACATGATGATGCACAGTTCCTGCGCCCAGCCAAAATTCAGCCCCAACAGCCAGTCCTGCAAACCGGGAATTTCCACCCCGGATAAATAGCGATGAGCGACCGACAAAAAAATGATCGTCGTCGCCGCCCCCATGAGGAAGGTGATCAACCATTCCTCCAGATGATCGAGAATCTTCATTACCACTCCTTCGCTGGCTGAAAAAAAGCCCGCTGGATCATGTGCACCCAACGGGCCATTTGTCTCGTTTTCCGAGCTTAGAGTTTGTTCGGATCGAAGCCGGTTTCCTTATAGACCGCTTGCAGCAAATCCTTACCGATCCGCGACTCCATCTTGGCATGGACCGGCGCAAGCGCTTTCTTGAAGGCTTTTTTCTCGTCCGGCGTCGGCGTATAGACCTGTGTCTTGCCTGTCTTCTTCACAGCCTCCAGATCCTTGTCGTTCTGCTCCTTGGCGATTTTGTTGGCGTAAGTGGTCGCTTCCTGCATCGCTTTTTCGAGCTGGCCGCGCACATCCGCCGGCAACCCCTCCCAGAATTTCTTGTTAACCACCACGGCATAACCCAGATAGCCATGCTCGGTCAGCGTCAGATGCTTCTGCACTTCAAACATCTTCTGCGTATAGAGATTCGAAATCGGATTCTCGGTGCCATCGACAACACCGGTCTGCAACGCCTGATAAACCTCCGAGAAGGCCATCACCTGCGGCAAGGCGCTCAATGCGCGCATCTCTTCTTCCAGCACCTTCGACGACTGAATGCGCATTTTTTTGCCCTTCAGATCGGCTGGCGTCTTGATCGGGGTGTTGGCCGAAAACGACTTGAAACCGTTGTCCCAGAAGGCCAGACCGACCACCCCCTTGGGCTCCAGTTTTTTGAGCAGCGTTTGCCCGACTGCGCCCTGCGTCACTTTGTGCAATTCGGCGTAATTGTCGAAGATGTACGGCAGGTCGAACAATTCGAATTCCTTGACGCCAAGAGGACCGAATTTTGCCAGCGATGGAGCCAGCATTTGCACGGCGCCAAGCTGCAACGCCTCCATCTCTTCCTTGTCCTTGTACAGCGTCGAGTTGGCGTACACTTCGACCTTGGCCTTACCCTTGGTCAGTTCCCCGGCCCGCTTGGCAAAAAATTCCGCCGCCAGACCCTTCGGCGTATCGTGCGCCACCACATGACTGAATTTGATGACGATAGGTTGTTGCGCCAGCGCCCCGAACGGAACGGCGGAAAGTGCGCAGGCAACCGCACCGAACAGCAGATTGGACATTTTCATTTTGGATTCTCCTCACACCTTGGTTGAAAATCGAGCGCCGTCGGGCCACGGCGTCCTGCAATATTACAAACAAAAACCGTAACGCATATTGTGGAAATCCGCAATGCCCGCCAGTGCAACGTGATTTGCACCCAAAAGAAACGCTTTCAGCGGGATGACATTGCCCGTACCCGCCCACCTGAACTTGGGTAAGATGATCCGCCATGAAAAAGGCGTCGTTTCCCTATCATTATGATCGCCGTCGGCCGGCATCGCCAAAATGGTCGCATTGGTATCTGTCCATCCTGCGGCTGGCCGTTGGTCTGTTGCTGGTGCTGTTGATCACCCTCCTCTGGTTGCTGCACCGCAACGAGGTCGACGAGCAACGCTCCACTCTCATCGCCGATGTTCTTTGGCTGGAACAGAGCCTGCGTTTTCACCTGGAGGGAAACGCCGAGCAATTGCAGCAATTGTCGCTCGATCTGACGCGTTCGCGCGCCACCGGCGAACTTTTCAAATTGCGCGCCAAACACATTCTCAAAAACAACCCGGAAATCCGGCAGTTACTGTGGCTGAACGCCGCATCGCAAACGGTTCAAGGCATGCCGACACAGAATCCAGTGCGTACGACAGCGGAAAACGCCGGTGAAAACGCGGTTCGTCGCTCCTTGGAACTCGCCCGCCTGGGCAGGCCGGTCTACAGCGACGCCTACCGCGTCGCCGAGGAGGCCTATTTCGAGGTGTATGTGCCGATTTACTTGGACGGGCGCTATCAGGGAGTGCTGGTCGGGGTATATTCGCTCGCCAATCTGCTAAAACAGCAGGTGCCCTGGTGGTTCGCCGAAAAATATCAAGTTCGCGTCGTCGATGGCAACGGCAACCTGCTGACCAGTAAATCGAAAATCGACGCCTCGCCAACGACACTGACGTATCCCGTCGCGCTCGATCCGCCGGGATATGGCTTGTTGCTACAGGTCACCGCCTACCGCGGCACCGGCAATCTGGCGCAGACACTGATCGCCACCCTGATCCTGATCCTCGCCGCCGCGGTGTTCTGGAGCCTGTGGGCGGTGCGTGGCCTGATCCAGAGGCGCCTTGCGGCCGAGCAGGCGCTTCGTTCGGAATATGCCTTTAGGAAATCGATGGAGGATTCCCTGATGGTTGGAATGCGCGCCCGCGATCTTCAAGGCCGCGTCACCTACGCCAACCCGGCTTTTCTCCGCATGGTCGGTTACACCGCCGAGGAACTGATTGGCAGGGCGCCACCGATGCCGTACTGGACCCCGGAGGAAATGGAACGCACGCTGACACTGCACAACAACGTCCTGCTGGGGCATGCGCCTCGGGAAGGTTTCGAGGTGCGATTGATGCACAAGAACGGCAAGCGTTTCGATGCCCTGATCTACGAAGCGCCTCTGATCGACGCGGAGGGCCAGCAGACCGGCTGGATGGGTTCGATCATCGACGTGACCGAACGCAAGCGTGCCGAGGAACTTGCCCGGCAACAACAGGAAAAACTGCAAATCACCGCGCGCCTGGTGACCATGGGCGAAATGGCTTCGACCCTGGCTCATGAACTGAACCAGCCGCTGGCAGCCATCACCAGCTATAACGCCGGCTGCCTGAACAAACTGGAGTCCGGCGATTTCACTCTCCCCCAACTCAAGGAGGCCCTCGGCAAGTTGGCCGTTCAGGCGCAACGCGCCGGACACATCATCCGCCGGGTGCACGATTTCGTGCGCAAGAGCGAACCCAAACTCGCGCCATGCGATTTGGCCGAAGTCATCGACGACAGCATCGGTTTCATCGAAGCCGCCGCCAAGCGACGCGGAGTACGCATCGTCAGGGAGATTCAGGGCATGCGCCCGGAGTTGATGGCCGATCAAGTGATGCTTGAGCAAGTGTTGCTCAACCTGATGCGCAACGGCATCGAAGCGATGAGCGAAACGCCCGTGGCACGACGGCGGCTGACGGTCAAACTCAGCCAGGTGGACAAACAGATGGAAATCCAGGTTATCGATCAAGGCACCGGCATTTCGCGGGAAATCGCGGCCAAACTGTTTACACCGCTGTTCTCGACCAAGGCCGATGGCATGGGCATGGGTCTCAACATCTGCCGTTCAATCGTCGAATTTCACCATGGCCGCCTGTGGGTCGAAAACAACCCCGACGGCGGTTCGATATTTTTCATCACCTTACCGATTGTTCGTCCATGACCGCTTACGCCTATCTCGTCGACGACGACGACGCCATTCGCGACTCCTTGAGCTGGCTTCTCGAATCGCGCGGCGTCGCCTGCCAAGGCTATTCCTCCGCCGAAGAGTTCCTGGCTGTCTGGAGTCCGGCATTGGCCGGCTGTCTGGTACTCGACATTCGAATGGACGGCATGAGCGGGCCGGAATTGTTCGACATCTTGCGCGAGCGCGGCAACAAGCTGCCTGTGATCATTCTCACCGGACACGGCGACGTGCCGATGGCTGTCTCGGCCTTGAAAAAAGGCGCTTTCGATTTCGTCGAAAAACCGTGCAACGACAACGAACTGGCGAATCGCGTCATCGAAGCATTGAAACTGGACGAAACTCAACGCCTTGCCGCCTCCGGCAACGTGTCGGTCAATACGCTGATCGATAGCCTGACGACTCGCGAACAGCAGGTGATGGAACGGGTACTGACCGGCAAACTCAACAAGGTCATTGCCGACGAGCTGCGGATCAGCATGCGCACGGTCGAAGTTCACCGCGCCAAACTCTTCGAAAAAATGGGCGTTCGGACAGCCGTTGAACTGGCGCAACTTCTAGCCGGCAAACGCGGCGGTCCGGGATAAACTCCGTCCCGGCCAGAAAATCGGGAACGCAAACACGCCTTATCCGTCTTCAGCCCATCACTGGCGACCGCCCGGTCGCCAATCCACGGCAAGACCTTCTTCTCCCGGCGAACAGGCAAACGCCTCATCGATGCCCACGCCACCCACCCACGCCAATTCCCCGCCGCACCACAGAAGGGGCAGCCCTCGCCGCTCCCAGGGCGGAACCGCCGCCGCCTGCAACAGTTTGCGCAAGGCACGACGCGGGCGCCGCGAGTCCGGTCGCAAGCGTTCGCCCCCTTGCCGCGAGGCAAGGAAAACCGGCGCGCGCGCCAGCCGAAAACGGCTGACGCCGGCGCCTTCCGTCGGCACGAACAGCACCCGCCCCGCTCCCCACGGTAAGTCTGCTTCGCCGGCCCATGGCACGCACTCCTCCGGCACCGGCAGCCGACGAGAAAGAACATGCAGCCGCCCGCGATAGACATGCAATTCGCCATCGTCGATGGCAAGGCATAACTCCGAATCGGCCTTGACCGTCGCCAACTGTCGGCGTGCCTCGTCGATCCAGCGCGTCCGCGGCGCACGCAAACCCGCCAGACGCAATACGTAGCGGAGCAGATTTCGGGCGCGAGGCGCACTCAATCCGTTGAAAGCGGCAACATCGAGACGACCGTCGGTATCGCTAGTGGCAGCGCGATCAAGAACGGCCAGCTCGTCGAGGAGCGTCGCCGCCTCGGCAAAATGCCCGGCCGCCCGCGCCAGGCTCTGCCCGGCGCCCGGAAATTCGACCGCCAGGCGCGGCATCACGTCATTGCGCAAGAAATTTCGGCGAAAACGCGAGTCGTCGTTGCTTTCGTCCGTCACCCAGAGGAGCGCGTTTTCAGCGGCATAACGCGCAATCGATTGCCGAGGCATATCGAGGAAAGGGCGAATCAGCCGTGCGCCAGCAGCGCCCTGCAAGCGCTCGGGCAACATGCCGGCCATGCCGGCGACACCGGTGCCGCGCAACAGTCTGAACAACACGGTTTCGGCCTGATCGTCGCGGTGATGGGCGAGCGCCAGCCAATCGGCGGAGCAGCGAGCAAAGGCATCGTGACGCACTCGTCGTGCCGCCGCCTCCAGCCCTTCGCCGCCATCTCGCGGCACGTCGACGCGAACGATGTCGAGCCAGACGCCGAGAGATGCGCAGAAATCGGCGCAGAAACCGGCCCAGGAATCGGCATGCGGACTCAGGCCATGATGGACATGCAAGGCGGAAAGTTCGAAAGACGGCCCGTATGAACGCCATCGATGCAGCGCATGCAGCAGAACGACGGAGTCCAGCCCTCCCGATAAACCGACACAAACCCGCGCGCCGACGCGAACACGATCCTGGAGGAATTGCGCAAGGGTACGCACGATCTCTCGCGACGTACCCGGCGACAAGTCGTCAGCCGAGCGCGTCGTTGACCCGTCCATAGGCCATCAAGCGCGCCAGTCGCCGCTTGAGCAGGTCATCGGCGGGCATCGTCCGCAAGCCATGCAAGGCGCTCCGCAGAGCGATTTTAAGATTCTTCGCCATGGCGTCGTGGTCACGATGCGCGCCGCCCGCCGGCTCGTCCACGACGGTATCGATCAACCCCAGCGCTTTCAGCTGTTTAGCGGTCACCCGCATGATTTCGGCCGCTTCACTGGCCTTTTCGGCACTTTTCCAGAGAATCGACGCGCAACCTTCCGGAGAAATGACCGAATACGTCGAGAATTGCAGCATCTGCACCACATCACCGACACCGATGGCCAATGCCCCGCCGGAACCGCCCTCGCCAATGATGGTGGCGACGATCGGCACCTTGAGCTCGGCCATCACGTAGAGATTGCGGCCAATCGCCTCGGACTGCCCGCGCTCTTCGGCATCGATACCGGGATAGGCACCGGGCGTGTCGATGAAAGTCAGCACCGGAATACCGAATTTTTCGGCCAGACGCATCAGGCGCAGTGCCTTGCGGTACCCTTCCGGGCGCGGCATGCCGAAATTACGAAAGATTTTTTCCTTGGTGTCGCGCCCTTTTTGATGGCCGATGACCATTACCGGCTCGCCGTCAAAGCGCGCCAGACCGCCGACAATGGCATGATCGTCGGCGAAAGCCCGGTCGCCATGCAATTCCTCGAAACCTGTAAACATCAGGCGCAGATAATCAAGGGTGTAAGGCCGTTGAGGATGGCGCGCGACCTGGGAAACCTGCCAGGCATTGAGCTTGCTGTAAATCTCGGCGGTCAGACTCCGGCTTCTTTGCTCAAGTCCGCGCAGTTCGCTGGAGATATCGACCTCCGCGTCGTTTTGCGCCAGACGCAGGGCATCGATTTTGCCGTCGAGGTCGGCAATCGGCTGTTCGAAATCGAGGAAACTGTTTTTCATCAAGCCCAACCGTGGTGGCAGTAATGCTGACATGGAAGCCCGGTATTCTAACCGAAAGGCTCCTCCCGCCGCGACACGGATGCGGGATTGGATATCAGTACTCGACGGGCAGCGGATCGAGACTACGCCACAGGTGCCAGGTAGCCACCGAACGCCAAGGGCGCCAACGCTCGCCATGCTCGAGAAGCGCTCGCCGCCCAGGACGCTCGCCATCGCAATACAGTCTGGCCACGGCCTTTTGCATACCTATATCATCGACAGGAAAGATATCCGGGCGCAACTGATTGAAGATCAGGAACATTTCGGCGGTCCACACACCAACCCCGCGCACCGCCGTCAGTTCGGCGACGATTTCGGCATCGCTCATGGTCGCCCACTGCCCGACACGAATCCGCCCTTGAACGAAATGTCGAGCCAAGTCCTGGAGATATTCGACCTTGCGTGCCGACAAACCGCACGCTCGCAGCAATGGCGTCGGTTGCGTCAGTAGCGCGGCAGGCGTCAGGCCACCCGCTGGCAAGGTGGCCAGCAAACGCATCCAAACGCTGTCGGCGGCCTTCACCGAGATTTGCTGACCAACGATGGAACGCACCAGGGTGACAAAAGGCTCGCCGCGCGAAACCAGCGCGACACCCCGATAACGCTCGACGAGTGCGGCCATCACCGGGTCGCGCTCCGCCAATTCGGACAACGCTTGCGACCAATAGGCAGGAATCATGAACGCTCGGGCGGGGCCAGCGAACACCGAGAGGCAATCAATCCTTTTTCTTTTGTTTTTGCCGCTTTTTCTCTTTTGCGCGGCGACGCTTTTCGTCCAATTCCCGCGGACGATACACCAGGACGGGAATGCTGGAGTGGGTCAGCACACGGTACGTTTCACTGCCCAACAACAACGAAGACAGTCCGCCCCGGCCGTGCTTGGACATGAAAATGAGATCGCAATCGCACTCCTCGGCGACATCGATGATCGCCTCCCACGGCGTGTCGTTCACCACCGCGACCGCGTGGCACTCGACGCCGGCATCCTTACACAATTTTTTGATGAACCCGAGATACTCCCGGGCTTTCACATCGGCATTGGAAAGCATGCGCTCAAGTACGGCGGGCTCCACCAAATCGCCGTCGTCTTCCAGATGACCCGCCGGCTTCGCGTACATCGCCGTCACCCGGGAATTATTTTTCCGTGCAAATACAACCGCCCGTTCGGCAGTCTCACGCGACAACTGGCTACCATCGGTCGGCAGCAGGATATGCTGAAACATCGTATCGCCCCTCACTCGTTATAGTCCCCCAATGCCCCGGAGATAGTCACAGCCCGGCGCAAAACGCTGCGCCAGATAAGAATTTGCCTTGCAATGCCGTCCGCAACGCAGATCTTGATGAGCTTGTTTTTTACGAGCATCGCAAAAAGATCCATCCGCCGGGGGGCACCCGACGATGCCCCCGGCCACGGACTCGAACTTATTCGTCCTGCAAGGCCATCAGTTCCTTGTCGGCATAGCGCAAACGCATTGCCAGCACCTTGGCCACGGCTTCGACAAGATGGCAGGCGAGCCGCTTGTGCTCTTCCCGTATCTTTTCAAATTGTTCGCGGCCCAACACAAAGAGTTCGGTGTCCTCAAGCGCGGTGGCGTCGTTCAAACGCGTCATTTCCGACAAGAATGCCATGCCGCCGAAAAAGTCGCCGCGACCGTAAGTCAGGACATGATGACCTTCGGATTCGCCGTTGCTCGGCAAGGTCACGCGTACCGCGCCCTTGCGGATCACATAAAGCTCGTTGCCCGGATCGCCGTAGGAGTAGACTTTCTCGCCCTTGGCGACCGAGCGGCGCTCCACGCACTCCTCGAGATCGATGAGCGTTTCTTCCTTGTGATCCTTGAAGAGATCGAGTTCAAAAAATTCCAGCGCCTGCAACTGCGCGGTTTCGGCGATGCTATCGCCGAGAATCTGGTCTTCGATCCATTCGACGGCGTCATCGAGTTCCCGGAAAACCTTCACTTGCTCGGTCATGCGAGTGAGTTCCATCTGGTCGAAGAACTCCGCGATATTCCGACCGTTCGGCAACGTCATCCACAACCCGGTGAAGATCAGCATCGCGTTCCGCTCAACCAGCGAATCCCTGATCTGGCTCAGCAAATGAACGGCCGTGACGTCAACCGACTGGACGCGCCGCATATCGAGCACGATATATTTGCGCTTGCTGAGTTCCGGTTCGAGCGCCGAGTAGAGCTGGTCCTTGGTGCCGAAGAACAGGCTGCCCTGCAACTCGAGAATGATGGTCTGACCGCCGTGCTGCTCCAGAATCTTCATATCCTGATTCAAGCGCACCCGCTTCGAGAAACGGCTACCGCCTTCGACCTTGCGACGGATAACCGTGCTGCTCAGTTGTTCGCGAATGAACAGCAGCATCGACAGCGCGACACCGACACCCGACGCCGCGATCAGGCTGTATCCGACGGCCACGCCGACCACCACCACGATCACCGTGAAATCCAGCAGCGTCCAGGACGACTCCAGCAGATGCAAGCTGTGACGGTCGATCATGCGCACGCCGACAACCATCAGAATACCCGCCAAGGCACCCACAGGAATCCAGGCGATGAACGACCCGAGAGCCAGGAAGGCCACCAGGGCCAAGACACCTTCGACAACGCCCGAAACCCGGGTCTGACCACCGCTGGCCAGATTGACGAGAGTCGCCCCCATCTGCCCGGCGCCGGGCATGCCGCCGGCACAGGCCGAGGCGACGTTACCCATGCCCTGCGCGACGAGTTCGCGGTTCGAGTCATGGCGGCTACGCGTCAGCGCGTCGAGAACGACGGCCGTTTTCAAGGTATCGATCGACAGCAAGACCGCCAGCGTGAACGCGGTTCCCAGCAAACTGGCGATATCCCGCAAGCGGAGATCGCCGATTTCCGCCCACCGGCCGGTGATCGCCGCCAGCATGCTGGACGCCGACCCACCGAGCGGACCGATGATCAACTTGTTTCCTTCGATCACCAGCAGCGATTCGTCGCTCATCGCCAGCCCGAAATAGGTCGCCACACCTGCCAACAGGCCAAGAATCGCCGCCGGGACCAAGCGGGTGACCATGGGAGCGAGCACCATCACCGCCGCCGTCACGCCGCCGATCACCATGCTTTGCCAGACCCACAAATCCGGCGCGATCAGTGCCCGCCACCAAGTGGTCCCACTCGGCACGCCAAGGAACTTCGGGATCTGACTGCCGATAATGATCAGGCCGACGCCGGTAAGGTAGCCGCTAACCACCGGAAAAGGAATGTACTTGATCAAGCTGCCGATACCCATGAAGCCGAGCATCAACTGCACCAACCCGGAAACCAGGCCCACCGCGGTCAGCATCAAAACGATCGATGCCGGCGCCACGCCGTGCTGCACGAGTTCGATGGCGAAAGCGGAAAGCACCGCCGCGGCCGGCGCGCAAGGCGCGGTGATCAACCGGTCGGTACCGCCCAGAGCGGGTGAAACCAGACCAAGGGCGGTTGCCCCAAGAATCCCTGCCAGTGCTCCCAGACCGGCGTAAGCGGGACCGATGGACGCGTAAATGGTCACGCCAAAGGCAATCGCGGACGGTAAGGCGACCAGCATGGCGGCCAGACCGCCCCAAAAGTCGCCCATGATTTTGTCATTTTTAAGTTTTATTTCCATTTCCACAGGCTTAGACCCTTCATCCAGTGTCCGATGCAAAATGCGTTGCCGCGGCCCCCTCCAAACCAAGGTCTGCCAAAGCCAAAGCGACGCAACCCAAGCCACGCGATTCCGGCAACAAGACCGTGAACCGCGTGCGATGCTACCACAATCGGCTTTTTTTACAGCCGAGCGGCACTGCCCGCCACTGGCATGGCGGACAAATTAGAAAACTGGGAAAAGACGCCAAGTTCGCGACCGACATCGCCCATCCGACACACCGCGGCTGGTTTCGAAAAAACCGCGATCAACGGGACGCTCTACCGCCCGGTGCGTGCACGCCGACCTTGCCGGCGCATCGAACTTCTCTATCGATGGCCACCGCATGGTCGGCGACACGATCGAGTTCCTCGACGAGTTGCGCCAGCGGCAGCTTGGTTTCGACATCCATCGTGTCATCGGCGAAAATCGTTTTCAGCAGCCGCATCGAACGCCTGTCGGCCTGCTTTTCATACCACTCGACACCACGCGACAACGGCGCCTCCGTCGAGTCATCGCCCCACCAGGCCAGCGACGGACGGTAACGGGCGATCAATGCGTAGACCGCCGCGCAAACCTCCTCGGCCAGGGCTTGCATGTCGGCGAGCAAATGCGCGGGCACACGTCGGCCAGGGCTCGAAAAACCGGACTCAATGGCAAATCCGGTGATTTGGCGTTTCATTTCCTTGAGCATGCGACCAACCCGGGTCAGCGGATCCGCCATGTCCGACACCAACGCGCCGTCGATCCATTGCGCGCGCGCGCCCACCTCAAGTTTTTGCTGCAAATCATCAAGAGCGCGGATGTGTTCGGCGATCTGTTTGGCCTGCTGCCAACATCCGCCGTCAGGCCCTGCCACCAGATAGTTATCGACCGCCGCCCGGAAAATTCCCGTCGCGCCCGCGATCCCGTCCAAATAGCTATCGAGGTCATTTTGAATCGACCGCGGAGTAAATTCCTGATTGCCAGCCATTTCGTCTCTTTCTTTCAAATGAACACCCCCGCCTCATCAATAACAGCCACCGAACTTGGAAGGCCGGCGAGTCCACATCGGTTCAAAGCGTAAACAGCGACCTGAAAGGTGCTTTCGCGACGCTGGAAAAACCATCGCCTGAAAAACGGCGCGAGCACCACTTTTCGCAACGCTCGGAGTAACAGGAGTAATAACAACAACACGGCAGCACCCAGACAGGGCTCGTCATCGGCAAAAGGAAAACCAACCGGCAAGCGCGACAACTCAGAGCAGTGGCATCTCATTGTCGAAAACCCGCCAATGGACAATCGGAAGCGCTTTTAACGGTCAGCATTCCAAGGCGTTGACCCGCCACCCGCCGCGACAACGGCCTGGTCCCATCGACCACGGGACATAACCCGCCAGGAACATTGCCGTGACGACTCGGGTCGCTGCACGAGCGGTTGAGCAGCCGTCATCGCCGGGTCGTCCGATGCACAATCCGTGCCCAGATTGAAATAAATAATTCTCCTATAAATCAGAAAACTAAATTAGCCGTGGCAACGTTCGATCCCGAAAGGGGTGTAACAAAATGCACCGGTCAAAACAAACAGCCCGGAGATATACATTTTTTTCAAATTAAAACAAACAATTAAATTCATACACCCACTTGGTGGGCGGCGCGGAACGTTACACCCCAACCGGAAGCCACCTGAGCACGCACGAATCGCTCAAAAGACAACCGGCCAGAAATTTCAGGCACCCTCTGGTGGACACGGCCACCTCTCGCGACGGCAACGTATCGGCAATCCGTCGAACAGCCCTCCTTGAAGAACTCGAAAATCGGCAGTGGATTGCGGCACGTCGCTTGCTCATGGCGAACACAAGTGCGAGTATTCGTGCATCGCCACCTCCCGCCGGATGGCTCTTGCCGACAACACGCCATGCATGCCTTCAAACACGGCATCAACGTTGAGGCGTTGCTCGCCCGCGTGCCGCTATTCAATGAACTGGAGTCCGACGAAATTTCGCGGCTGGCGCGTGGCACGCGCGAAGTCACGGCGTCGCGCGGCGACATCCTGTTTCATAAAGGGGATACGCCCACCGGCTTTCATCTGCTGGTTTATGGGCAGGTGAAACTGGCTTTCACCTCGCCGCAAGGCGGTGAGAAAGTGGTCGACATCCTTGGACAAGGACAGACCTTCGGCGAGGCGGTGATGTTCATGGACAAACCGTTCATGGTTTAAGCCCAAGCGCTCACCGACTCCCTGTTACTACATATTTCCAAAGCCGCCATTATCGACGAGCTCGACAAGGATCCTAAACTCGGCCGCAAGATGATCGCCGGACTGGCCATGCGTTTGCATCACCTGATTGTCGACGTGGAATCCTATTCCTTGCACTCGGGTCGCCAACGCATCATCGGCTACCTCCTGCGCGACACACTGGAAGATGGAGCGAAATCGCTTTCCGTCACCTTGCCGACCAATAAGGGCATCATCGCCTCGCGCCTGAATCTGACCCAGGAACACTTCTCGCGCATCCTGCACGAGTTCGCCGCAAAAGGATTGATCGTCATCGAAGGTCGACGGATCAATATTCCAGACGTAGACCAATTGCGCACCTACGATCGATGACCCCACCGGCGGAACCTTCCCGCCGCAATAAGAGGAGACGTCCCCAATGGCATTGGAAACCGAAATCAAGCTGGGTCTTTCCGCCAGCACCGCCCGACGACTGCCGGCACATCCCTTGCTGGCCGGCTGCGCGCCGCAACAACTGAAACTGATCAACACCTATTACGACACGCCCGATCTGCGCCTGCAAAGCAAACGCATCGCGGCACGCTATCGCCAAAAAGGCGCGGAGTGGCTGCTGACCGTCAAATGCGATGCCCCGTCGCCGGGCGGACTGGCGCAACGCAACGAATGGGAAATCGCCGCGCAACCCGGCGAATTCGATTTCTCGCATGTCGATAACCCGAAGATTCGCCGCGCTCTCGAAGCGGCCAAACCCGACCTGACTCCGATATTCACCACCGAATTCACCCGTGACCTGTGGTTGCTGACGCCACAGGACGGCACACGCATCGAGCTGGCGCTCGACCGCGGCAAAGTCACCGCCGGCAAACGCCACGAAACCATTTGCGAGGTGGAACTGGAACTCCTCGAAGGCCGCGTCGCCGATCTGTTTATCGCCGCACTCGCTTTTCAGGCCAACCTGCCGCTGCATCCGGAAGGCGGCAGCAAGGCGGAACGCGGCTATCGCCTGGCGAGCGGTGCGGCGTTGACACCGACCAAGGCCGCCGCCGTGCCGCTGGAACCGGGCATGGGCTGCATCGCCGCTTTTCGGACCACCGTCTTTGCCTGCCTCGGCCAACTGCAAGGCAACGAGCGCGGAGTACGTGAAAGCGACGCGCCGGAATTCATCCATCAAGCGCGCGTCGCCATGCGCCGCCTGCGTTCGGCCATCCGCGTCTGGCGACCGCTGCTGCCAGCGGATTACGTCGACAATTTCGACCCGCGCTGGCGCACGGCCGCCAATGGGCTTGGCGATACCCGTAATTGGGATGTATTCGTCACTGAAGTGTTGCCCCCCGTCGTCAAGGCGTTCCCCGATCACCCCGCGCTGCCGCGACTGGCCAAGGCGGCGGAAACGCAGCTCGCTCGGTGCCGCAAGGCAGCGAAGACGGCGATAGGCGCGGCGGATTACTCCCGCCTGCTGCTTGAATTCACCGCCGAGACCCTGGCGCTGGTCGAACGCAAAAAGCCGCCAATGCCGGTTTTCGCGCCGCGCTGCCTGAACAAGCGCGCCAAACGCGTCGCCGCCCTAGCCACGGAAACCCGGGACACCAACCCCGAAGCGCGGCATGCCTTGCGGGTGGCCCTGAAGCGGCTGCGCTACGCGCTTGAATTCTTCGCGCCGCTATTGCCCGCGCGGCGCATCCAGCGTTACCACCAGAGCGCGGCCAGGCTGCTCGATCTGCTCGGGCGCATGAACGACATCGCCGTTGCCGATCAGCTGATCGCCGAAGCCATGCCCGGCGAGCCGAACGATCTGATACACGGCTGGCTGGCGGGGCGCAACGCGGCGATGCTCGACCAACTTGACGGCGCTCTGGTCGAGTTCCTCGACCACCCGGTGCCTTGGGAACTCAGCTGAGCGGTAGACGCGGGCGATGACGACGACCCTTCGCCGAAGCCGCGCCGGTGGCCTCCGCCTGGCGCTGATCGCGCTCTGCTGCGCCATCCAGGCAACGGCGGCCGATCTGCCGGCGGAAGTCGGCAGCGCGCTGCAAGAGGCCGGCATTCCCACGCGTTCGATGGCCGTTGTCGTGCAGGCCGTCGACGGCGGACCGCCGCTGCTGAATCACAATTCCCGGCAGCCGATGAATCCGGCCTCGACAATGAAGCTGCTGACCACTTACGCCGCCCTCGAAATGCTCGGTCCCGCCCACACCTGGCGCACCGAGGCGCTGGCCGGAGAGGCGCCGCGGAATGGGCGCCTCGACGGCAATCTGTATCTGCGCGGCAGCGGCGACCCCAAGTTTTCCCAGGAACAGTTCTGGCTGCTGCTGCGGCAACTACGCGCCCGCGGCGTTACCGACATCGGTGGCGACCTGATTCTCGACCGCGGCGCGTTCTCGCTGCCCATCCACGACCCCGGCGAATTCGACCGCGAACCGCTACGCCCCTACAATGCCGGCCCCGACGCGTTGTTGATCAACCTCAAGAGCCTCCGCCTCGGCTTGCAGCCGGACCCGGCGCGCAATGCCGTCAATGTGATCGTCGACACGCCGAGCGAGAACCTGCGCATCGCCAATCGCCTGACACTGGGGCGCGAAAGCTGCGGCGACTGGCGCGAGCAGATCAAACCGCAGGTTAACGGACAAACCATCGAACTCAGCGGCAGTTTTCCCGCCGCTTGCGGCGAAAAGGCACTGCACCTCGCACCGTGGCCGGCCGACCGGCAGGTCGAGGATCTCTTTCGCGCGCTCTGGCGGGAACTAGGCGGCAGCTTGGCTGGCCGGGTCCGCGAAGGGCGCACGCCCGCCGAGGCGCGCACGCTGGCGGTGCAGGAGTCGCCGGCCCTGGGCGAAATCGTCCGCGACATCAACAAATACAGCAACAACGTGATGGCCAGACAGCTTTTCCTGAGCCTGGACAGCGAACGCCCGGCGACGGCCGAGGGTGCCAGCCGGCGAATCGGCGCCTGGCTGCGCAGCAAAGGGCTGAAGATGCCGGAACTGGTGCTAGACAACGGTTCCGGGCTGTCGCGCAGCGAACGCATCTCGGCCGACGGTCTGGCGCAACTGTTGCGCGCCGCCTGGCAAAGCCCGGTAATGCCGGAGCTGATGGCCTCGCTGCCGATCGCCGGCGTAGACGGCACCTTGCAAAAACGCCTGGCCAACGGCTCGGCCAGCGGTCGCGCCCACCTGAAAACCGGCTATCTCGACGGCGTGCGCGCCCTCGCCGGCTACGTGCTCGATAACAGCGGCAAACGCTGGATCGTCGTCTGCCTGATCAACGACCCGAAATTCAAATCGGGGAAACCGGCGATGGACGCGCTATTGCTGTGGGTGGCCCGGCGCTGAAGGCGCCGCTACCGCGTTAGCCGACCACCAACGGTCGCCGGTCCGCCAGCGCCAGCCAGCCTCGGATGACGCGATAGGACACCCACAGGCCGAGAACGGCGATCAACGCCCAGGCGACGGGAATGCCGACGATGGTGATCACCAGCAGGCCGTAAACCAGCAACCACAGCGAGGTGAACCAGAAGGTACGGATCTGCCAGCGGTAATGGCTGTCGAGCCAGGTTCCGCGCACCTCGCCGCGCTTGACGTAGTTGAGGACCACCGCCAGCAGCGACGGCACACCGAAGACAAAGGCGCCGGCGACCGTCGCCGCGCCGGTGACGCCTACCACCACCGCCAGCGCGTGCAAACCATAGATCACGTGGCACCAGGCGCGCGCGCCGTCGAGATCGTTGGCGGGAATCAGGTCGTTGCTCATCGTTTCCTCCAGACCGGCCGACCGGACCCATTTCCGGCGCCGGTGTCAATTCACGGCATCGATTCATAAACCCAGGTCGTTCCATAACGCGTCGACGCGTTCTTTCACCGCCGCGTCCATGACGATCGGCGTGCCCCATTCGCGGCTGGTTTCGCCGGGCCACTTGTTGGTCGCGTCGAGTCCCATCTTACTGCCAAGCCCGGCAACCGGACTGGCGAAATCGAGATAGTCGATCGGCGTGTTCTCGGCGATCAGTGTGTCGCGCGCCGGATCGATGCGAGTGGTCATCGCCCAGATGACTTCTTTCCAATCGCGGATGTTCACGTCGTCGTCGACGACGACGATGAACTTGGTGTACATGAACTGACGCAGAAAACTCCAAATCCCGAACATCACCCGTTTCGCGTGCCCCGGATATTGTTTGCGTATGCTGACCGTCGCCAGACGATACGAGCAGCCTTCCGGCGGCAGGTAGAAATCGACGATTTCAGGAAACTGCTTCTGCAACAAGGGCACGAAGACTTCGTTGAGCGCCACGCCAAGCATCGCCGGCTCGTCGGGCGGCTTGCCGGTATAGGTGCTGTGGTATATCGGCTCACGACGCATGCTGATGCGTTCGATGGTGAACACCGGAAAACGCGCCTGTTCGTTGTAATAGCCGGTGTGGTCGCCGTAGGGACCTTCGAGCGCGCTCTCGGCGGGGTCGATGAAGCCTTCGAGAACGATTTCCGCCGACGCCGGCACTTGCAGATCGGACGTCAGGCATTTCACCACCTCTGTCTTGGCGCCGCGCAGCAGACCGGCGAACTGATATTCCGACAGACTGTCCGGCACCGGCGTTACCGCCGCGAGTATCGTCGCCGGGTCGGCGCCGAGCGCCACCGCCACCGGAAACGGCTGCCCGGGCTGCTGCGAACAGTGGTCGCGAAAGTCGAGCGCGCCGCCGCGATGCGCCAGCCAGCGCATGATGACCTTGTTCGGACCCAGCACCTGCTGGCGGTAAATCCCCAGATTCTGGCGTGTCTGACGCGGACCGCGCGTCACCGTCAACCCCCAGGTGATCAACGGCGCGGCGTCGCCCGGCCAGCAATACTGGATCGGCAAGCGCGCCAGATCGACATCGGCGCCTTCCCGGACGATCTCCTGACAGGGCGCCGACGACCGCACGCGCGGCGCCATGTTCAGCACCTGCTTGAGGATCGGCAGCTTGTCCCAGGCGTCTTTCAGCCCCTTCGGCGGCTCCGGCTCCTTCAGATAGGCCAGCAGCTTGCCGACCTCGCGCAACGCCAGCACCGATTCCTGCCCCATGCCCAACGCCACCCGCCGCGGCGTGCCGAAGAGATTGGCCAACACCGGCACCGTATGTCCGCGCGGCTTCTCGAATAACAGGGCCGGTCCGCCGGCACGCAGCACCCGGTCGCAAATCTCGGTCATTTCGAAACGCGGGTCCACCTCGACGGCGATGCGCTTGAGTTCGCCGAGATTTTCCAGTTGCGCGATGAAATCGCGCAGATCGTGATAGTTCATCGTCAGAGATCCCGCCGGAAGACTGCCGGCGCAGGGTCGCCGTGGCGACCGTCGGTTTCAACAGCGTGGCGACCGATTATAGCCGGCTTCGACAAGGCGCCCGCCGGCGGATGCGCGGCGCGATTGGCGCGCGGCTGGCGGCAAAACCGGGCCGCAAACGGTGTTCAGCCCGGGAATCCCCGGACAAGGAAAAAGTCGACGGCGATCCCGGCGAATACACTGGCGCCAAACCAGTTGTTGTGCCGAAAAGCGGCGAAACAGCGCCCCGGATCGCGTTCGCGAATCAGCGTGTAGTGGTAGCCGGCAATCGTCGCGGCGACGGCCAGACCAAGGTAAAAACCAACACCCAGGCCCTGCCGGTGGCCAACCAGCGCGATCGCCGCCAGGGTCAGCGCATAGCACGCCATCACCGCCGGCACGTCGGCGCGGCCGAAGGTGATCGCCGAGGTGCGGATGCCGATCTTGAGGTCGTCGGCGCGGTCGACCATCGCGTATTCGGTATCGTAGGCCACGGCCCAGAACACATTGGCCAACAGCAGCCACCAGGCATCCGGCGGCACCTGGCCCAACTGCGCCGCATAGGCCATGGGGATGCCGAAACCGAAGGCCAGGCCGAGATACGCTTGCGGAATCGCCAGGAAGCGCTTGGTCAAGGGGTAACTGGCGGCAAGGAACAACGCCACCGCGCAAAGACCGGCCAGCAGCGTGCTGCGCAAGGGCAGCACCACCACCACCGCACAGGCCACCAGCGCGGCGAAGAGCAGCAGCGCCTCCCGGACCGACACCTTGCCGGCCGCCAGCGGGCGATCGCGGGTCCGCCGCACGTGCGGGTCGAAATCGCGATCGGCCAGGTCGTTGATCACGCAGCCAGCGGACCGCATCAGCACCGTGCCAAGGCAAAAAATCCAGACCACCCGCCAGTCCGGCGCGCCATCCGCCGCCAGCCACAGCGCCCACAGGGTCGGCCAGAGCAACAGCAGGATGCCGATCGGCTTGTCGAGACGCATCAATTTCTCGTAGAGATCGAGACGTTCCCGCAGTTTGTCGATTGAAATGCGCATGCCGCCCATTTTACCGTCCCCGCTCGCGCCGGCCCACGGTCGTCACCGCCAATCGCCGCGCAAGATGGCGACGATTTCCTGCAAGCGCGCGGGTGTCGCCTCCTCTGGGACAACCGGCGTGCCGACGATCACCGCGATCCGCGAGAACATGCCGCGCCGTAGCGGCTTGCTCATCGCCGGTCCGTCCTTGCGGCTGAAGAAGCTGCCCCACAGCCCTTGCAGCGCCATCGGCACCACCGGCACCGGCGTCCGTTGAACGATCCGCTGCACACCGGGCCTGAAGGGCTGCAATTCGCCGCTATCGGTGATCCGCCCCTCCGGGAAGATCGCCACCAGTTCGCCGGCCGCCAGCGCCTCGGCCACCGCCTCGAACGCCGCCTCCATCATCGCCCGGTCTTCGCTGGCCGGCGCAATCGGAATGGCATGCATGTGCCTGAAAACAAAACTGATCACCGGCTTGCGATAAATGCGGTGGTCCATCACGAAACGAATCGGCCGGTGGCTGGCGGCGGAAATGACGATCGGGTCGACGAAGCTGACATGGTTGCAGACCAGGACCGCGCCGCCCTCCTCCGGAATGTTCTCCACGCCGCTCTGCCGCAGGCGGTACACCGTGTGCACCAACAGCCAGGCGACGAAACGCAACATGAACTCCGGCACCAGGCTGTAGATGTAGATCGCCACCGCCGCGTTGCACAAGGCGGCGATGCCGAACAACGCCGAAATCGAAACCCCTTCGCCGAGCAGACCGGCGGCGGCCAGCGAGCCGCACACCATGAACAATGCATTGAGAATGTTGTTGGCGGCGATGATCCGCGCCCGCTGTTCCGGCGCGCTGCGAATCTGGATCAAGGCGTACAGCGGAACGATGAAGAATCCGCCGAACAGCCCCAGCGCCAGCAAGTCGAACAACACCCGCCAGGTCGAATGCAAGGCCAGCAACCCGCCCAGCGACAGCGGCGCGCCGACCGGCAGCAGGCTTGGCGAGGCAAACGCCAGGTCGATACCGAAAATGGTCAAGCCGATGGAGCCGAACGGCACCAGGCCGATTTCCACGTGTTGCGCCGACAGGCGCTCGCAGAGCAGCGAGCCGATGCCGATACCGACGGTAAACACCGCCAGCAGCAAGGTCACCGAGGTCTCGCTGCCGCCGAGTACGTTTTTCGCATACGCCGGAAACTGCGCCAGGAACAGCGCACCGTACAGCCAGAACCAGGAAATGCCGAGTATCGACAGAAACACCGTGCGATTCCCGCGCGCGAAGCCGATGTTGCGCCAAGTTTCCGAGAAGGGATTGAGGCTGACCGTCAATTCCGGCGCCGGCGGCGGCGCGGCCGGAATACCCCGGCTGCACAGATAACCCAGGCCGGCGATGAGCAGGCCGGCGATGGCCACCCAGCTCGGATGGCCCGCCGTGCCGGCCAGCAGGCCACCCGCCAAGGTGCCGATCAGAATGGCGACGAAGGTGCCTGCCTCGACCAGCGCATTGCCGCCGACCAGCTCGTTCTCGCGCAGATGCTGCGGCAGGATCGCGTATTTCACCGGCCCGAACAAGGTCGAATGCAGGCCGAGCAGGAACAGCGCGCTCAGCAACACCGTCAGGTTATGCAGCGAAAATCCAAGAAAGGCGACGACCATGATCACCATTTCCAGCACCTTCACCAGCCGCGCCAACCGCGCCTTGTCGTACTTGTCGGCCAACTGCCCGGCGGTGGCCGAAAACAGGAAGAACGGCAAAATGAAAATCCCCGCCGCCAGATTGGTCAGCACCTCCGGCGCGAGCGTCGTCCAGTTGGCGGCCTGAAAGGTCAGCAACACCACCAGCGCGTTCTTGAACAGATTGTCGTTGAAGGCGCCGAGAAACTGGGTACCGAAAAAAGGCGCGAAGCGACGGGTTTTGAGGAGCACGAACTGGGAACTCATGCAGTCTTCCTTTCAAAGAAAGCGCGCGTCTCGAAAATACCGGCGGCGAAGCGCCGGCCTTGCCACGACAGATGTCGCTTCAGCACGAAATCGAACAGCAAGGGATTGTGCTGCCGAATCTCCTCCAGCAGCGGTACCGCCGAGGCCGGCAGCAGATCGCGCGCCGCCAGATCGGCGGGCGAGGTCAAGGGTAGCACGCCGGGCAAGGGATAGTCGGAGCCGTTCAACAAACGCCGATGCCAATCGCCGCGTTCGAGCAGGACGCGCAAGATCGCCTCGTCGCGATTGCGCTGCGCCACCGCCGAAATATCGGCGAACAACACGTTCTCATAGCGCGCGTCGTCCATCAGCCGCGAGAACAACTCGAAGCACGCGCGCGGCGGCGCGTTGGCCCCGCGATCCAGATCGGCGGCGGCGCCCAGCGACGCGCAATGCGCCACCACCACCCGCACGCCGTGATCCAGCGCCCGGCGCAACAACAACGGATTGCCAAAAGCCTGCGTATCGCCGCCGTGCACCGCTTTTTCCTCGCCGGCATGGGTAATCAAGGGCACGCCGTGCCGAGCCAGTGCTTCGTAGAAGCGATCGCAACGCGGCGACCCCGGATCGATGCCCATCGCCGGCGGCAACCACTTCACCGCCAGCGCGCCGGCGTCGACGGCGGCATCCAGCGCCTCGACGCCATCCTCGCGATACGGATGGATCGACGCCGCCCAGGCGAAATGGCGCGGATAACGCGCCGCCACCGCCCGCGCGTAGGCATTCGGCGTGTAAAACGTGCTGCGCCGCGGATCGGCGCGGCCATCGGCATCGTGAAAGCGATCGAAGGCGAACAGCAACACGCGCGCGCCCGGGCGCAAGCCGTCGACCAGCCCACGCAAACGCTCGACATAGCTTTCATCGACCCGCCCGGACGCCGCGTCGACACACGCCGCGTTCATGTAAAACACCCGCTGCGCGTACTGGAGCGGATGCCACGGACTGGTCATCCGCGGATTCACCTCGATGCCGCTGCCGGCATCGCCGGTACCGATCAAATGCACGTGGCTGTCGATGAAACGCTCCGGGGCCACGCCCGCCCACGCCGCGCGCACCAGATCATGGTCGGCGATCGCCGGCGGCAACGCCTCCAGACAGGCGTTGAACACGCCGCGCCAACCGTGGGCGCCCCCACCGACCACGGCCGCGCCGGTGGCCAGACCGGCCAGCAGCCAGCGGCGGCGCGCCGGGAACATGCCGGCGCCGCCGGCCCGCCCGCTCATGCCGACTCCCGCAGATAGCGCAGCACGTTGCCCAGGGACTCTTCCAGAAAGCCCTTGTCGATCCAGAAATAGATTTCCTTGCCGACCTTCTCCGACAACAGCACGCCAGCGTCGCGCAAGGTCTTCAAATGATGCGACACCGTAGACCGCGCCAGCGTCGACACCTCGGCGATCTGGCCGACATTCAAACGCTCGCCGCGCTCGAAAAGCAGCAGAATCCGCTGTCGGTGCTCGTCGCCGAGCGCGTTAAATACCTTGGACATCGCCAGCCACTCACCTGGAATCGCCCGCCCGTAATCGCTTCTCATCGTCACCCTCCGCCGTCGGCCACCACGCCGACAAAACATGTCGATCAGTGTAGTTTTATCGACACATAAGTCAACGGCAAGGCCGTTCAAACTTTTCGGAGAGGCGCGCTGGACGAAGAACGCGAAAAGCCCGCCGGACCTCGCCGGGTAGGGTAAACAGCCAGAGTCCGCGGTCAAGCGGTTCGCATGCGCCAGTCGCCGGAGAATGCCGATTCCCTGTCGCAACCAAATCACGCGTTGCGCCCTGAAGCCCGCGTCCGTCACGGGGAAAGAGCCAAACTTCCAGCAGGACACCGCGACATCGAGTTGCCACGCGGTGTTTTCCGGCTGACGGGCCGAATGTTCGCCGGCCACCCGCGGCGCCTTGCCAAGAACGGATTACGCGGACGCCGAATCGCCGCGCCACACATGTGCATCGGCCGGGTCGAACAACCACCACGACGCGGTGGAATCGGGTGCGTCGGACTTGAGATCGAAGGCCTCCACACGCCATTGTGCGGCCAGCGCCCGATCCAGGCGAACCAGCGCCAGGCCGGCTCGCAAGGCCTTGACGCTGGCCGCCTGATTCACCATTTCAGCGGCGCGGGCCCTTGCCCGCCGCGGATCGCGCAAGGATTGTGCCGAGGTTTGTTCCAGCAGGCGCCCGTCGCGTTCGAACTCCCACGTCTTGCGCGCGACCTCGGCTTGCTCCACCAATGCCTGAACCCTGTCCGTCGTGACCGGAACGCTCGCCATACGGCTTACAAGCTCCAGGTAACGGCGGGTGATGTCGGCCAAGGTTTCCGCCAACCGGTCGTGAGGGACGCGCTGTCGATCGATCGTCGGCACGAATTGCTCCACGGCGGCAACTGAATCGCCCTGGCACGCGTGAAGACCCGGCGACTGGCGCGTGGATTGTCCGCCGGAGCGCGCGCGAATGGCGAGGCGGCGGGGAAAGCGTCGGACGAGCATGCCAGCGCCAGTGCCGGCGACCCAAGGTCAGCGCATGCGTTCCAGCGCCGGCGCTTCCAAGGCGTGCGCCAGATAAACCCAGTCCACGATCTCGTCGCTCGGGATGTCGCATCATCGGGCGAATGACACCGACGTCGTTGACGTTCAAGGCGATTTCCAGGGCATGCAGACGGTCCTCGAAGTCGGAACAGCACGACGTCGGCAACGCCGTTTTCGGCGGCGGCACGCGTATCGGCAGTAAATTGCGCGTCGTCTGGTTTTCTCACCGACAGCCGAACGCCCGGCAAATTACAGCCAAAAGAATTTCACCTAAAATAATTACACCTACAATGTGACAATGTGAATTAAAGCTTGGGTGGGAGAACCAATGACTGTTTTTTTCCGATCCCCTTTGCATCAGCACCTACTGGCCTGCGCGCTGGCGACGGTTTCCGCCGTTTGTCATGCCAACGAGGCTTCCGAGTTACCGGAAATCAGTCTTGAAGACCTGCTCAAGGTCGAGGTGACCAGCGCCTCGCGGAAAACGGAACAACTGCACGATGTTGCCGCCGCGGTCTTCGTCATCAGCCGCGACGACATCGAACGGTCGGGAGCCACCAGCATCCCCGAGGTGTTGCGCATGGCGCCGGGGATTGAGGTCGCGCGACTGGCCAATAATCGCTGGGCGGTCAGCGTGCGCGGATTCAACGGGCGATTCGCCAACAAGTTGCTGGTGCTGATGGACGGCCGTAGCATGTATTCGCCGTTGTTTTCCGGCGTGCTTTGGGAATACGAAGACACCTTGCTCGAAGACGTCGACCGTATCGAGGTGATTCGCGGCGCCGGCGCGGCGATGTGGGGTTCGAACGCGGTGAACGGCGTGATCAACATCATCACCCGCCGGGCGCGCGACACCCAAGGCAATCTGGCGGTCGCCGGCGCGGGCAGCGAAGAACGGGCGTTCGCCGCCTTCCGCCACGGCGGTGAAGTGGGAAACGGTCATTATCGGGTCTGGGGCAAGGCTTTCGTCCGCGACGGCGCCGTCACCCCCGACGACCGGAAAGGCAACGACTATTGGCGCAACAGCCGCGTCGGCTTTCGTAGCGACTGGAATGTGTCTCCGTCGCAGCGCCTGATGATCAGCGGCGCCGCCTATTCGTCACAAACGGGTGACCGCTGGCTGTTGCCGGATGTTCTGTCTCCCACCGGCGCGAGCCTGAGCGACCGCCGACAGGACGGCCAGGGCGGACACCTGCTCAGCCGCGGCGAGTGGACGCTTGCCGACGGTTCGGAAGCGGTGTTGCAAACCTACATCGACCACAGCCGCATTAATCTTCAAAACGATCTCAGCGAAACGAGAACGACCGTCGACCTGGATTTCCAACATCGTTTGACCACCATGGGGCGGCACGACCTGATGTGGGGACTCGGCTATCGCCAGTCGCGCGACAAGATCGAGACCAACGACACCATCCACATCACTCCCACCAAACGCAATATTTCGCTGACCAGCGCTTTTATTTACGACGATATCGCACTGCTTCCCGAAAAACTGCGGCTGGCGCTCGGCGCGCGCTTCGAGAACAACAACCTGAGCGGATTCGAGATACTGCCCAATGCTCGCCTGATGTGGACGCCGACGCCCACCCAATCGATTTGGACCTCGCTATCGCGAGCCACCCGCACACCGTCACGCTCGGAACTCGACTCCGCGATCGACTTGCAAGTCAGCCCGGCGGGAACCCCCGCCAACCCCTCGCCGTTTCCGGTGCTGATTCGTTACACCGCGCTGGGTGAAATGCTGCGAACCGAATCCGTTCGCGCCTTCGAAATCGGCTACCGGCAGCAATTCGCTCCCAGCCTGTCGCTGGATGTCGCCGCGTTCCATAACCGCTACGAAAATCTGCGCGCCACGACAACGGGCAACCAGCAGCTATTCTTCTACCCGATACCGTACATCTTGCAGAACGTCGTGCCGGACAACAGCAACCGCGCGCGCGCGCGCGGGGTCGAAATCGCCGTCGACTGGTACCCACTCACATGGTGGCGACTGCAGCCGAGTTACACCTATCTCCATGTCGATGCGTGGTCGGCTTCCGGCGACGAGACATCCGCCGCTTTCGCGGCGGGTGTCCAAACCAGCAGTCCGCGCCAGAAATTCTCCTTACGCTCGTCGATGTCGCTCTCCAACCAGCAACAGCTTGATTTCTGGCTCCGTTACGTTGGCAAAATGGGCACCAACAGCCTCTCGTCGACCGTTGCGAGCCATACCGCTCTCGATCTGCGCTACGCCTGGCGACCGATACGTAATCTCGAACTATCGCTCGTCGGACAAAATCTGTTCGACCGCCGGCATGTCGAAATCGTCCCCAACATGCTCCCGTCGGAGACGCTTGAAATCCAGCGAGGCGTATACGCCAAGGCCAGGTGGGAGTTCTGAGTGGTCGCCCACGCGGACCGGCCGGCACCCCCCGATACGCGCGGCACGCCGCGCGCACGCGCCCGGTCGCCATGGCGGTCTGGACTGGCCCTGTTGGCACTTGCCATGCTGGCCGGTGCTCCGCTGGCGCAAGAACAACTCAGCGAGCCGCAGGCAAAAGCGGCGTTCATCCTCAACTTCGCCCGTTATGTCGACTGGCCGGAACGCACGTTTCCCAGCCGCGACGCGCCGTTGACCATCTGTCTGATCGGACGCGATTCGGTCGCCACCGCGCTGACAGCGTTGGAAGGACGGCTGGCCAACGGCCACCCGGTCGCCTTGCGCACGCTTGGCTCGGCCAGCGAAAACATGGCATGTCATGTGGTGTTCATCGGCGCGTCCGAAACACGGCGCTTGGCGCAGACACTGCGCAGTTTTTCCGGACAAGCCATCCTGACCGTCGGCGATATCGACGGCTTCATCGATGCCGGCGGCGCCATCGGCCTCGTGCAAGGCAACGGCAGGCTTCAGTTCGAAGTCAATCGCACGGCGCTGGAACAAGCCCAACTCAAAGCCAGTTCCAATTTGCTCAAACTGGCCCGTAATCTCATCGACTTCAAAGCGAGAAACTGACGTGCGTTTCAGCGATCTTCCCTTGCAACGCAAGCTGATGCTGATTCTCGGCCTGACAGTGGGCGCCGGGTTAATGATCAGCACCTTGCTTTTCACCGCGTCGCAGATCGACGACAGCCGCGACGAGGAACTCGCCAAGCTTGCCGGCATCGCCGAAATCCTGGCCGCCAGCAGCGCGTCGGCCGTCGCCTTCGCGGACCCGCTCACCGCGAGCGCCACACTGGCCGGCTTGCGCACGCGACCGGAGTTGACCGCCGCTTCAATCACCTTGCCTGGCGGGATGATCTTCGCCCAATATCCGGCGGAAAATACCCCCCTGAAGACGGCGCACGCCGGCACGCCGAACATGGTCGTCTCCGGATCTTACTGGGCCGATTCCCTGCGCATCGACTACCCCATCCGGCAAGGCGACGAAATTCTCGCCACGCTGAGCATCGAGTCCGACTTGCGACCGATGTGGCGAAAAACCGCGCACCGTACCGCCATGGTCCTCGTCGGCACGCTCTTGGCTTTCGGTGCCGCCTTGTTGTTGGCGACCCGTCTACAGCGCTCGATCTCGAAACCTATTCTTGAACTGATTCAGGTCATGCGCCTGGTGGCGGCGGACAACGACTACTCGCATCGGCTGCCCGTCGATCGGCGCGACGAGGTCGGTGAGCTGATCAGCGGTTTCAACGCCATGTTGAGCGACGTCCAGGCGCGCGACGACGAACTTCGCCAGCAACGCGAAACCCTGGAACAACAAGTGGAATCCCGGACCGCGCAGCTGCGGCAAGCAAAAGAACTGGCGGAAAGCGCCAACGTGGCCAAATCGCGTTTTCTCGCCAACATGAGCCACGAAATCCGTACCCCGATGAACGGCGTGATCGGCATGGCCGATCTGTTGCTCGACACCTCGCTGTCCGAAAAGCAAAAGCGTTACACCGACGCCCTGCGTCTGTCGGCGGAATCGCTTTTGCATCTGCTCAATAACGTACTCGATCTGTCCAAGATCGAGTCGGGACGCCTGGACATCGAGCGCACGCCGTTCAGCCCACGCCAGCTCGTCGAGGAAGCCATGCAACCATTCAATAACATGGCCACCGCCAAGGGAGTGCTGCTGCGAACGATGCTGGGCGCCGACCTACCGCCCGCGGTGCTTGGCGATCCCTATCGCATCAGGCAGATCGTCACCAACCTGCTCAGCAACGCGATCAAATTCACCGAACACGGCACGATCACCCTGTCCTTGACGTGCGAATGCCAGCCAAATGCTGGCGATGTCAATTCCAAAGCGTCGTTTTGCAAGCTCTGCTACACCGTCTCCGACACCGGCATCGGCATTTCTCCGACGGCGGCGGCGAAGCTGTTTACGCCGTTCACCCAGGCGGACAACTCGACGACACGCCGTTTTGGCGGCACCGGACTTGGCCTGGTGATCATCCGCGAACTCGCCAACCGCATGGGAGGAGAAGTCGGCTTTGAAAGCAAGGAAGGCCAGGGATCGACGTTCTGGTTCCGGCACCGCGTGGAACGTCACGATGCGCCGCTGCCCGAATCGATAAGCCGCGCGCAACGCCAATTGGCCGCGCGCGTGCTGTTGGTCGAGGACAACGACGTCAATCGCGAAATTTCCGGCGCCCTCCTCAAGACCATCGGCTGCCGGGTGGACTTCGCCCATGACGGCTCCCAAGCCGTGAGCAAGGCGCGCGCCGCCAGCTATGATCTGATCCTCATGGACTGCCAGATGCCGGTGATGGACGGTTTCGAGGCCACTCGCCGAATCCGCGCCGACGAACAGGCCACAGGCCGCGACAGCGTGCCGATCATCGCCCTGACGGCCAACGCCCTCGCCGGCGACCGCGAACACTGCCTCGCCGCGGGGATGACCGACTACCTCGCCAAACCGATCAACCGTTCGCAACTGACCGCCGCGCTTGAACGCCATCTGAAAAACATCCCGGACGCGTCGGCGAACGACAAGGGATCCACCGACACCGCCGCCGCCCCTACGACGCAAGAACCGCGATCCTTAAAGCCGGCCTTCGACCCACAGGTACTGCAAGCCTTGCCGATGGTTGCCGATGGCACTCGCCCGGAATTCGCCGACCGCTTGCTCGCCCTGTTCCAGGACAACGCCCGCAAACTGCTGTCCGACATCGAAAACGCCGTCCTCCAGGCCGACCTGCGAAACATTCAGCGTAGCGCGCACACCCTCAAATCGTCGAGCGCCGCTGTCGGCGCCCTGGCGCTCAGCGAAAACGCCAAGACGCTCGAAGAACATTTGCGCAACGGTCACGCACCGGCCGCCGATTGCACGCGCGTACTGCGCAGCGCCTACGACGATTTCGTGCGGGCGCTGGTCAGTCATCGCGGCGCGCCCAACTAAACACGCACCGCGAAACGAGCGTAGCGCCTTGGCCCGTTGCGCCGGTTTATCGCCCGTTGCCCAGGGCGGCGATGCGCTCCTCGATCGGTGGGTGGCTGGAAAACAGTTCCATCCATCCGGGACGTCCATTGATACCGCTGGTGGCGACGTTTTGCGGCAAGGCTCCGGCCTCGAGACCGCCAAGGCGGCGCAACGCCGCCATCATCGGCTGCGGCGTTCCCATCAACCGCGCGGCGCCGGCATCGGCGCGAAATTCGCGTTGCCGCGAAAAATACATGACGATGATGCTGGCCAGGACACCAAAGACGATATCGCAGACGACCACGGTCACGGTATAGCCGATTCCCGGCCCGGACGCGTCGTCGTCCTTGCGCAAGGCGTTGTCAACCACCCAGCCGACCACGCGCGCGAGAAAGAACACAAACGTATTGACCACTCCCTGAATCAAGGTCAGCGTCACCATGTCGCCGTTGGCGATATGCGCCACCTCGTGCGCGATCACCGCCTCGGCCTCCTCGCGCGACATGGTTTGCAGCAGCCCGGTGGATACGGCGACCAACGAACTGTCGCGGCTGGCGCCGGTGGCAAACGCATTCGGCTCGCCGTCGTAGATCGCCACTTCCGGCATGCTCAAGCCGGCCTTGTCGGCGAAACGGCGCACGGTTTCAAGCAACCAGAACTCGGTCGAGTTGCTCGGTGAATCGATCACTTGCGCGCCAGTACTCCATTTGGCGATGGTCCGGGACATCAGCAACGACAGAAAAGCGCCGCCAAAACCCATGATCATGGCAAACAGCAACAGTTTGCCGAGGTTGAGGCCACCGCCAGCAAAGAATCTATTCGCGCCGGTCAGCGTACAGACCAGGCCAAGCACCACCATGATCGCCAAGTTGGTGGCAATGAGCAGGATTATTCGTTTCATGAATCGATCTCCGAGAAAAAGTTAACGGTTTTGCCGCAAGCCGATCAGGACAGGTCGCATGACGCCACTCCTTTTTGCAATGCAAGGGGGAACGCAGTCTAAGACACGGTAAAGACATCCGACAAATCGAATATAATTTTATCATAATCAAGTTTTGTGGATGTTTAATGCGGCATGACCACCCTCAACTACAAACATTTACGCTATTTCTGGACGGTCGCCAACGCCGGCTCGATCGCCCGGGCCAGCGAACTCCTGCATTTGACACCGCAAGCGATCAGCGGACAGTTGCGTGAACTCGAAGACGCCCTGGGCATTGAACTCTTGCGCCGGGCCGGCCGTGGCCTGGAAGTCACGGACGCCGGTCGTCGCATCCTGAGCTACGCCGACGAGATCTTCGCTCTCGGTGACGAACTGCTCGCCGTCGCCCGCGACCAGACCACCCGCAAGAGTCTGCCGTTTACCCTGGGTATCGCCGATTCGGTCGCCAAATCGGTGGCGCACCGCCTGGTGGCCCCTGCACTGCAATTATCGGAATCGGTGCGCCTGGTCTGCCGCGAAGGCCGACTGACCGGCCTGCTCGCCGATTTGTCGGTGCACCGCCTGGACATGGTGATCGCCGACCGGCCAATGCCGCCCAATTTGAACGTGCGCGGCTACAGCCATCTGCTCGGCGAAAGCGATTTGACCGTTTTCGGCGCCGCCGACCTGATCGACACACTCAACGGTGACTTTCCGGATCTGCTGCAAGGCGCGCCCTGGCTGATGCCGGGCGACGATGTCGCGATCCGGCCACGCCTCGAACAATGGTTCGAATCGCGGCATCTGTACCCGCGCATCGTCGGCGAGTTCGACGACAGCGCGCTGATCAAGGCGTTTGGGCAGGCCGGCACCGGCCTGTTCGTCGCCCCAACAGCCATCGCCGCCTACGTTTGCGAGCAATACCGCGTGCGGATCGTCGGCCGGATCGATACAATCGTTGAGCAATTGTTCGCCATCACCACCGAACGTCAACTGAGCCATCCAGCCATCGTCGCCATCAGCCAAGCCGCGCGTAGCGAAGTGTTTGGAAACGACGCCCTCACCAACTCCGGAAAGGCCGAAAAAATGGCCACCGCGACGCACGATGTGCGATGTGCGGGATCGAAAATCGGTTGACACCCCAGCCAACGAGGCTTGAATCATTTGCCGCACCGGAAAGCATCGATTTTATCGATGTAAAGGTACCAATAATTCTGCTTTTATGTTTTCAAGAGATGATTATGCTTAGCACCCTCGTATCACCAATCAAAAGGAGACAGCCATGAAAACCTTTCCCCTACTGGCCGCCGTTTTGGCGCTCGGTTTGACATTGACCACCGGCGACGCCGACGCCGCCAGACGCTTTGGCGGGGGCAAGTCGTCCGGCATGCAACGCGAAGCCATTGCCCCCAACCGGTCGATGGCACCCTCGCCGGCCGCCTCGCCCGCGGCCGCGCCAACTGCTCGGGCGCCGCAATCCGCCGCCGGAACGCCAGCGGCTGCCGCCACGCCGAAACGTTCGTGGATGGGCCCGCTCGCCGGGCTTGCCGCGGGGCTGGGTTTGGCCGCTCTGGCATCGCATTTCGGTTTTGGCGGCGAACTCGCCTCGGTCCTGATGTTCGCCCTGCTGGCCATCGCCGTAGTGATGGTGATTGGCTTTTTCATGCGTCGCCGCGCATCCGGCGGCACGCCGGCCAGCAACGATGGCAGCCTGCGCTACGCCGCGGCGACCACCGACCAACCGCCCATGGCGCGTAACGCCGGCGAGATGCTGCTACCCGGCGGTAGTGCCGCGCCCTCCGCCAGCACATCCGCCCTCGTCCCCGAGCACACGAACGCGGTGGGTACCATCCCGGCGGATTTCGACACCGCCGCCTTCGTGCGCAACGCCAAAGTGAATTTCATCCGTCTACAGGCCGCCAACGACGCGGGTAATCTCGACGACATCCGGGCGTTCACCACACCGGAAATGTTTGCCGAGATCAAGATGAACATTGGCGAGCGCGGCGCGGCGGCGCAGGAAACCGACGTCGTCGCCATCGAGGCCGAAGTGCTCGATGTGACGCAGGAAGACACGCGCTACGTCGTCAGCGTGCGTTTCACCGGCCAAATCCGCGAGGAGAAGAATGCCGCCGCCGAACCGGTCGATGAAATCTGGCACATGGTCAAACCGCTCGACGGCAAGAGCGGCTGGGTAGTGGCCGGAATACAGCAAGTGCAATAAGCGCCGCACCGGCGATCAGCGGTGCGTTTGCCGGCAGCGGCGAACGCCCGCCCGGTCGAAATCGACGGCACGCCCCGAAGCGTGCCGTTTTCATTCCCTCTCGCGGGGCGTGTAACCGTAGCGAATCGCCAGCCAGCGCGGATCGGCGCCCAGGAAATAGCCGAGCCGCAAGCTCCACATCAACAGAATCGTGCGCAGCACGCCATGCCTTTCCCAACGCCGCCCCGAGGTCCGCACGCGCTCGCGCAGACAGGCCGGACGAGCCAGACGCTTCAAGCGTTTCGACAGCGCGATATCCTCCATCAAGGGTAATTCGGGAAATCCGCCGACCGCCAGAAAGGCTTCGCGGCGAACGAAAATCGCCTGATCGCCGGTCGCGATTCCCGACCACCGCGAACGTCTGTTCATCAGCGATTCAACGACCCGCAACAAGAGATGAGTGCTGTCGATGCGCACGTCGAAACGCCCCCAAACCGCCCTGTCCTCCGCCAGCGCCCGGCGGATCGCCGTATCGGCATCCGGCGGCAATTGCGTATCGGCGTGCAGGAACAGCAACACCTCGCCGCGGCTGGCGGCAGCGCCGGCGTTCATCTGCGTCGCGCGACCGCGCGGCGATTCAAGCACGCGATCGACGGCAGGTCGCGCGATAACCGGCGTGCCATCGCGACTTCCGCCGTCGACCACCAGAATTTCGGCGCCGCGTCGGCGGTAAACCTCGAGCGCCGCCAAACGGTCGTCCAGCAGCGCCGCCTCGTCAAGCACCGGCAAAATGATCGACAGAAAAGGCGTGATCGCGCGCCGGCTCACAAACGCGCGCGCCAGGCACGCAACCAGCCCAGCCCCTCGGAAGTGCCGGCTCGGGGTCGATACTCGCAGCCAACCCAACCGCCATAGGCACTGTCGTCAAGCACCCTGAACAGATGGGCATGATTGATCTCGCCATCGTCCGGCTCGGCCCGCTCGGGAACGCTGGCGATTTGCACATGACCGACGGCGGTCCGGTGCTGGCGATAGGCGGTTGTCAGGTCGCCCTGGACGATTTGCACGTGATAAAAATCGATCTGCAACTTGAGGTTAAAGGCCCCCACCTCGTCGATCACGCCCCGTGCCTCGTCCAATCGATTCAGAAAATAGCCCGGCATGTCGCGGGGGTTGATCGGCTCGATCAGTACTGTCACCCCCAATTTGGCGGCACGCGCGCAGACATGACGCAAATTATCGAGGTAAGTCCGGCGACACTCGGCACGATCCGCGCCGGCAGGTGGAATACCGGCCATGACGTGGACACGCCGGCAGCCAAGCCTTTCGGCATAACGCAACGCATGCTCGACACCACTCGCGAACTCGTCCTGACGGCCGGGCAAACACGCAATCCCGCGCTCGCCGGCGTCCCAATCGCCGGGCGGCAGATTGAAGAGAACTTGCTCCAACCGATGGGCCTGCAATTGAGCCGCCAGTTCATCGGCGGGAAAATCGTAAGGAAACAGGTATTCGACGCCCTTGAAACCATCGGCGGCGGCGGCGGCGAAACGCGCCATGAACGGCGACTCCTGATACATGAAACTCAAATTGGCGGCAAATTGTGGCATCGCAATCTCCAGCGGGACCCAATGGAACGCACAGGGCGATACGCGATGATAACGGGCAGTGGCGACCACCGGCGAATCGCCGTGATCGCAAGGTCGCACGCCTTGGGCCGGGAAACGTCCCCCCACCTTCCCGGCGGCGCCATCGGCAGGTACACTGAAGTCTTTTCGGCAAGGTCGCGTGGAAAAACCGGAAACCGAGTCGAGCCAGACAACCCACCCACCGGGCACGATCTAGACATGCGCCTCGGGGGAAAACGATCATAGAAATCGACCACCATGTCCGTCATCACCTCGACCCCAGCCCACGGAACATCACCCGAACCCTTGGTAGTCACTGGCGCCAGCGAGCCTTACGAAGATCGATTCGGAACGGCGGTGGCGCTCGAAATCGGCAATGCGCGGCAGGTCTTTCGCTGGCTGCCGCCAGGACGCTTTTCGATGGGTTCTCCAGCCGACGAGCCCGAACGAGGCCGTGGAGAGACGCTACACGAAGTGAGCTTGAGTCGCGGCTTCTGGCTGGCCGATACCGCCTGCACGCAAGCCTTCTGGCTGGCGGTGTGGCCGGTCAACCCCAGTCACTTTCAGGACCATCCCAACAACCCGGTGGAAAACGTCAGTTGGCACGACGCGCAAGGCTTCATTGCCGAACTCAACCGTCGCCTGCCGGGCTTGGCCGCGCGCCTGCCCAGCGAAGCGGAATGGGAATACGCCTGCCGTGCCGGCACGACAACGCCATTTTCCTTCGGCGACACCATCGACTGCACCCAGGCCAACTATCACGGCGCTTACCCCTACGCGAACGGCGACAAGGGCATCTATCGGCAGCGTACAGTCACCGTCGATGCCTTGCCAGCCAATTGCTGGGGCTTGTATCAGATGCACGGCAATGTATGGGAGTGGTGCGCCGACTGGCACACTGAGTACCCGACCGCCGCGCAACGCGACCCGCGCGGCCCTGGTTTCGGCAAGATGCGGATCCTTCGCGGCGGCACCTGGAGCGATCCGGCGCGCTATCTGCGCTCGGCGACCCGCAGCCGGATCGAACCGGCCTACCGCCCGCGCAGCACTGGCTTCCGCATCGCGCTCGGCACGCTTTGACGACGCGCCGCCACCGACAAACCCGCGGCGACCATTTCCAGAAAATCTCAGTCGGTGCCTTGCGGTTTCAACGGCTCGGCTGGCCGGAGTCGCCCTCGATTTGATGGGGGTGCATGGTCAGCAAACGCTGTTCAAGATGTTCCAGCAGGCCAATCGCGGCGTCTTCGATCATGTCGAGCACCAGATCGAAACCGTGCCCAAGACCGTAATAAGGATCGGGCACTTCGTCGTCATCGAAATTCTTCGCGTAGGCCATGAACAAACCGAGCCGCCCGTGCTTATCCGGCGGACAAATCCGCTTCAAGACATCGAGATTGTTCTGGTCCATCGCCAGGATCAGGTCAAAGTAGTCCAGATCCTGTGCCGCCACCTTGCGGGCTCGCATTTCCGAAAGATCGTAATGCCGGCTGGCGGCCGCCCGTTGCGTGCGTTGATCCGGCGCCTCGCCGACGTGATAACCGTGCGTGCCCGCCGAATCGACCTCGATCCGGTCCTCGAGATCCCTGTCCCGCACAAAATGACGCAACACACCCTCTGCGGTCGGTGAGCGGCAGATATTCCCCATGCAAACAAACAAGACCTTGATCACCGGCCACCGTCCAAATACGTTTCCGTTCCTACTCTACTTCAAATCCACGGCGGGGCGCAAACATCGCCACGCCCCTTGCGGCAGGATCGCTTTCTCCGCCAACCGCGACCGCCGCCCTTCGCAAACAGACCCTTTTTTCGCCAATGCAGCGCTGATCAGCGAAGCCATATTTAAAACCCACACAGGCTTCATCATCCTTGGAAACGGGAATCCGCGCAACATCGCGTCATTAATTCCTGATGTTGTTCGTTTGTCAAAACCAAACCACGACGCACCGCACGAAGATCGAATAAACCCGTTCGACCGGGACGGTCGATCCTGCAAGAACTCCAGCAGGATGTAGATGCTTGGGGGAAAGCAAACACCTCGCCGTGGCAAAACAGCTGGATCAGGCACAACCAACAAACCACCCCGAATCAGCCATCGCTTGATGGCATCAATTATCAGATCAAGTCCAGGTTAGGACACCGAATGAGCCTCCCTCTTTTTTCGTCATCCAAGCAAGCGACATTTCGCCACCGACGTCCCTTGATGCCGTCTCGCAACCGCTCTCCAGAAACCGCACCAGCGAATATAAAACGGCTTGGCTTGCTGTCATCGAACAGATCGGCCTCATCTCGCACGCCTACAGTAATACGTGCCACGCCCCTCGTTAGACAGCAGGCTGTTGAAGACGCTACCGTCGATGCGTTGTTCTGGAAATTCCCTCGTGGCTCGTCAAGCAGAGCATGCTTTATGTCGTGCACCGCGCATGAAAGACGTCGCTGACGCGCTGGCGACCGCAATCGGCGTGGTGAATCAAGCCTGGTGCCGGTTTACGGCGTTTGAGCGTGTGTTTGCGCCGATACCATACCGCAGTGCACAATCCACGCGATGTTTCCTTTAAAATCGAGCCCCCTGAGATCGCCGCCCAAGGAGACAGCACGATGACCCTGCCGAGCAAGCCCACGACCGACGATGTGCGCATCAGGGAAATCAAGGAATTAGTTCCGCCGGCACACGTCTTTCGAGAGTTTCCCGTGGGTGTGCGCGCCGCTCTGACAACTTACAATGCCCGTCAGAGCATCCATCGTATCCTGCACGGGGCCGATGATCGTTTACTGGTCGTCATTGGTCCGTGCTCCATTCACGATGTCGACTCAGCCGTTGAATACGCCACGCGCCTGCGTAAAGAAACGCCACGCTTCGAAAACGATTTGCTGATCGCGATGCGCGTGTACTTCGAAAAGCCACGCACCACCGTTGGCTGGAAAGGACTGATCAACGACCCGCGGATGGACAACAGTTTTCGGATCAACGAAGGCGTGCGTTTGGCTCGCGGCCTGCTGTTGGCGATCAACGACCTCGGCCTGCCGTGCGCAACGGAATTTCTCGACACCATCACCCCGCAATACACCGCCGACCTGATCTCCTGGGGAGCCATCGGCGCGCGCACCACCGAATCGCAGGTGCACCGCGAACTCGCCTCCGGACTTTCCTGCCCGGTCGGCTTCAAGAACGGCACCGATGGCAATATCCGCATCGCCATCGACGCCATCCGCGCCGCGCAGTCGCCACATCATTTTCTTTCCGTCACCAAGGCCGGCCACTCGGCGATTGTCTCCACAGCCGGCAATGAAGACTGCCATGTCATTTTGCGTGGCGGCAAGGCTCCCAACTACGACGCGCGACACGTCGACGCGGCCTGCCAAGAAATCGCCACCGCCGGCCTGGCGGCACGCTTGATGGTCGACACGTCACACGCCAACAGCAACAAACGCTTCAAGGAGCAAACAACGGTTGCCGCGAACATCGCCGACCAACTTGCCGCCGGAGAGGATCGGATCATGGGTGTGATGGTCGAATCGCACCTCGTCGAGGGTCGCCAGGATCTGGTGCCGGCACAGAAACTCGAATATGGCAAAAGCGTGACCGACGCGTGCCTGGGTTGGGAGGATTCGCTGACAGTACTGGAAATCCTCGCCAATGGCGTTCGGTTGCGCCGTCTGGCGGATGCCGACAAGTAAAGCCTGCTCACGCCTGCGCTCATCAATAAAGCCACACACAAGAAAGAAGCACGAAAAAAAACGACACCAGCTTACTGGCGTCGCTTTTCGGAAATTCGAGGAACAGGGACCCGACATCGCCTCCGCGAACAAAGAAACGGGGCGCTTTTCCTTATCTGAGTTTGATTTCCTTGTAGATCACATGCTTGCGGGCTTTGGGATCGTACTTCTTGATCTCCATCTTGTTCGGCATGGTCTTTTTGTTTTTGGTCGTGGTGTAGAAATGGCCGGTACCGGCTGTCGACTCAAGTTTGATCTTGTCACGCATGGCTGCTCTCCTTGTCAGATCTCGCCGCGGGCACGCAAATCGGCGAGCACGACATCAATGCCGTTCTTGTCGATGGTGCGCAAGGCGGCGTTGGACACACGCAAGCGCACCCACCGGTTTTCGCTCTCGATCCAGAAACGACGAAACTGCAAATTCGGAAGGAAGCGGCGCTTCGTTCTATTGTTGGCATGGGAGACATTGTTCCCTACCATCGGGCCCTTGCCCGTAACCTGGCAAACACGCGCCATGACTGTTGCTCCAATTATCTTTGGGAAGAAAGCCCGCGATTTTAGCCGATTCAGCGAATGGATTTCAAGCTTTTTGGCCCAAGCGCTTACAGGAGACCGCGCTCGGCGAACGACAGCGGTAGCGATTGCGCGGCGACGATGAAATGATCGAGCACCCGCACCTCGATCAACGTGAGAATTCGCTTGAGTTCGCTGGTCAGCACTTGATCGGCCTGCGAAGGCTCGGCGACCCCTGACGGATGATTGTGCGCCAGCACCACGGCCGCCGCATTGTGCCACAAGGCCCGCTTGACGACTTCGCGCGGGTAAACGCTGGTCTGCGTCAATGTGCCGCGAAACAATTCCTCAGCGGCGATCAAACGATTCTGCGCGTCGAGCCAAAGCGCGAAAAATACCTCGTGCGGCAAACCCGCGAGATGCAAGCGCAAATAATCGCGCACCGCTCCCGGCGACGAAAAAACATGTCCCTGGCGCATTTCCTCGCCGAGCGCGCGACGCGCCATTTCCAGCACAGCCTGCAACTGCGCGTATTTGGCCGGCCCCATGCCGGGAACCACCGAGAACTCGTCCAGCGTGGCGGCAAACAGGCGATTCAGGCCACCGAAACGCGCGATCAGTTCCCGCCCGAGATCGACGGCGCTTTTGCCCTTAACCCCAACGCGCAGAAAAATGGCCAGCAGTTCGGCATCGGACAAGGCCGCCGCGCCACGCCCCAGAAGACGTTCGCGCGGTCGTTCGTCTTCCGGCCAGTCATTGATCGCCATTTTTCCGTCCTATTGCCTCGTTCCGATGCTGTTTTGTCCTAACGCCCAAGCCGTTCATCGCCACCGATATCCACAACGGCTAACTTTTTATTTTAAATTGAAAATTCACACGCCCCGAATCGAGGACGCGTTGAGGGCGACACGGGCGTGATGCAGCGCCAATACGCGCGACACCTCACTTCCCGAGAGAATGGCATGTTCGGCACAACGCTGTGCGTTTAAAACATCGCCTTCATCCGGCCCGCGCGCGGGATGACACATGATCAAATCTTGTGGAGTCGCCAAACGAACCCACTCATCCAGCAGTTCGACGTACCGCTTTTCGCCGCCGGAAAAATCGTAAACGCCGAGCAGATGACGGTTGGTCGCGATCGCACAGCCATCGGCAAGCTGTTGTAAAGCGTGCGCGCCGAGGCACTCGATCACGAAGGCTTTCAGCCGGAGGGAAGCCGAAATCCGTGACCGTCTGGGACTACGGGTCGCTCGCACCCAGGGAAGCGGCGATGCGTAACGGCGACGCATAATTTTGATCAGGCAATCCCTTACAATCGGAAACTGATGAACATGTTGATGACCGTCGACATAGTCGGGCGTTTGACTGGCGACCTGTTCAAAAGCGTCCAGTTGATGGTCGATTTCCCTCTCTATGACTATTGGATCGATACGGCGCGTAAAACAGTTCCTGATCAGTGTCGGCAAGGGTTGAAAAAAACCTCGTTCATCGAGAGCTTCCGTCAGATTCAGGTGCAACCCCTTGTCGATCTGCAATCCAGTCAACAAATGAATATCCCGACGAAACGCGCTACCGCGACTCATGCAACTCGTTGCGCTAAGGCGCCCCTCGCTGGCCAAATCGATAATTCCGGCGTCGATTACCGCGCTCATTCCAAAATCATCGGCGCAAAGAACGATCCCTTTTAACGGGTCAGGTGGTGAAATGCTGGCCTCGCATTGGTTTTGACTGGTATTCATGAAAACTATTTTCCAGGAAATCGGCTGGTTCGTCGCCGTGGGTTGCACGGCAGCGGCGACTCATTGGCTTGGGACCGTGGCCTGCATTTTCGTGCTGGACATTCAGCCTTTTATCGCCAATTTCATCGGCTGGTCAATCGCCGTCGTGGTTTCCTTCAGCGGCCACTATTTTCTGACCTTCCGTCATCAGGAGAAAACATTTCTTCCCGCCGTTCGGCGCTTTTTGGTCATTTCGGCCAGTGGTTTCGCCATCAACGAGTTGGCTTTCATCTTTCTCCTGCGTTCGACATCGATTCCTTATTACTGGCTTTTAGCCTTTATTTTGGTGGCGATCGCAGTCCTGACCTTTTTGTTTAGTCGTGTCTGGGCATTTCGCGACACCAATCAAAAGACCGAGCGAGTTTAATATTCAATCGCCAAAGCGCTTTCTTTCCGAATGAGAATGCAATGGATTGCTCAACGACAAAGGGGTAACGAGAGATCACAAAATCCTTATTTCCCCAAATCCAGTACGTTGTCTCAGGATGCGCACAAAGGCGCGACAGGAACTCGTTTTCTGAAATCAGAGTTTCCGCCATTTTTCCCGGTTTGAATTGTCCGGCATCGTGAAGTTCTTTTCGCCAGTTATCGAGCTTTGAAATCTCTGGGTTATCCCAATTCCCCACTACCCAGGGGTTTCTCTTGGCCCGAAAATAAAAAGGCAAGTCATACTCGTATTCGTTAATCATTACTATCTGGTCGTTTTCCCCGCCGGTCTTCCCGACCGTCGGCGCCAAATGTTGCAAGCCCGAAGGATCGAAACGGGACGTACCGATAATAATCGCCATGCAGAAAACACCGGCACCAATGGCGCTGGCGCCGATCCAGGCCGCGGCATTGTCGTTTTTGCCGCTCCGCAACCAACCGTGGATCTGCTGGGCGACAAGGCAGGCAAAAGGCGGTAACGCCGGGAGGATGTAACCGACCAGCTTTGATTTCGGTAGTGAAAAAAATATCAGGATGCCAAGCGTCCACAGCAGCATCAGGCCGCCGATCGGCGCATCCTTTACTGTCTTCAGCAATCGCGGCGACAACCCCCTGAAGACCCAAGGCGACCAGGGTAGGGTGCAAAGAAGAAGAAGCGGAATATAAAACCAGAACGCTTGCTGATTATTGAATCCGGTTTCGGAAAAACGTCGAAAATGATGATAAACAAAAAAATAATCCCAAAAGCCGTCGAATGATTTCTCCATCCATATAAACCACGGAGCGGCCAATACAAGGAAAAAAGCAATGAGGTACGGTGGCAGCAGCGCCGGAATCAAGCGGTATTTGCCGCGCACTAAAAGCCAGACGAGCAGAATCGCTCCGGGAAGGACAAAACCGATCAACCCCTTGGCCAATACACCCAGTGCCGCGAATCCATAGCAGACGGTCAGCGCGGTTCGATACGGCAGGCCACGCTCCAGATTCAGGACCGCATCGGCTCCGGCGATAATGGTGATCGTGATCATCGCAGCGACCAGCATATCCAGATTGGCGAACTGGGCGCCAACGAAAAAGAACGGCTGAGTAATCAGCACGACAACGCTCAGATTGGCGAGCGATTTCCCCGCGTGCTTGCGTATAAACAGGAATACGACACCAGTGGCCAGCAGTGCGGAAAATGTGGAGGCGATTCGTCCGGCCCACTCGTTTACACCGAAAATCTGTAGGCCGAGCGCGGTCAGCCAATAAAATAATGGCGGCTTGTGAAAAAAAGGCATGCCATCCAGCGTGGGCACCAGCCAGTCGCCGCTGCCGAGCATTTCCCAGGCAATGCCGACGTAGCGTCCCTCATCCGGCAACATCAGCGGTCGCAGGCCCGCCGTCGCCAGCAACCAGACCGTGGCGACCAGCAGCAGATAAATACCGGATTCAAGGTCGAGGATGCGCCGGGTCACCGCGGAAAAAAACGCCTTCATTGCTCGCTCTCGGAGCCTGAACGCGGGCCCAGACCGGTGCCTACATCGTCACGAATCAGATAAAGGGGGCGCTGCTTCACTTCGTCGAAAATCCGGCCGATGTATGTGCCAATAACCCCCAGTCCAAGGAGATTGATGCCAGAAAGGAAGAGCATGGCGGTCACGATGGTGGTCCAGCCGGACACCTGGTTACCGCTGACCAAGTAGGCCAGCACCAGAAAGGCGCCATAAGCGAAAGCCAGCAAGGCAACGATCGCGCCGCTCAAACTGATCACACGCAACGGCCAGGTCGAAAAGGCCGTGATCCCGTCGATCGCAAACTGAACCAGCCGGAAAAAATTGAAATGGCTGGCGCCGTGGAGTCTTTCCGGCGGCTGATATTCGATCAAATCCGTCCTGAAGCCCACCCAGGCATACAGCCCTTTCATGAAACGGGTGCGCTCCGGCAATTGCAAGATGGCCGCGACAACCCGGCGATCCATGAGACGAAAATCGCCGGCATCCGGTGGAATTTTCACGCGGCTGCCGCGCCCGAGGATGAAATACAGTAGCGACGCGCCGAGCTTTTTTATCCGGGATTCGTCGTTGCGATTGGCGCGAACGGCCGAGACGGTGTCAAAACCCGCCCGCCACCGCTCCAGCATCGTCGGAATCAACGATGGCGGATGCTGCAAATCGGCATCGAGGCAAATCACCACATCGCCCCGGGACGCCTCCAGACCGGCGCTCAAGGCGGCTTCCTTGCCGAAATTCCGTGAAAACTGGATATAACGATAACCGGGTTTGCTGGCCCAGGCACGCATCACCGCCGGCGTGGCGTCGGTACTACCGTCGTCGACGACGATGACTTCCCACCCCGAACCGTGCAGGCCAAGAACGGCCTCCAGGCTCGGAAGCAAAATCCGCAGGTTCTCACTTTCGTTCAACGCCGGAACGATACAACTGATTTTTGGCGTAATCGCTCGCTCCTTCTTTATTGTCCAGCGGTCTGTCCGGCCACCGGTTCTGCATAAGCGGAACCCGACGGTTAGGGTCATTGTGGTCGATCTGGAATTCTAGCGCACGCAATCCGTCTTACGTCGCGACACGCTAGCGCTCGACCGGGCGCTGACCCGTTCCGCGCCGCTCAGGGCGCCACCGGCATTTTCCGATATTGGTAGCGAAGCGCCAGCAGCGCGCCACCGACGATGGAAAAAAAAGTAATGATCGAACCGCAAGCCAGCGTCGACACGCCGCTGATACCCTGCCCGATCGTGCACCCCATGGCAACCACGCCGCCGAAGCCCATCAGTGCCGCGCCGACGAGGTGGTTGACCGTGTCGTCGAGATCGCGAAAGCCTTCCCATCGAAAACGCCCGGCAACCAGCGCCTGGCAAAGGCTACCGACGACGACGCCAAGACCGCTGGCGATCGCGAAACTGACGCGCCGGCTGCTGTCCGACCATAGCATCAGCAACTCCAGGGTATAGGCTTGCGGCGCAACGAAACTCAATGACTCCATGCGACCGCTGTTGGTGGCGACAAATGCCTCCTGAAGAGTTTCAGGATCTTCGGCGAGATAGCCGAGGTGACCGCTGACATACCAGCCAGCAACCACCAGCAGACCGACCGTGGCGCCGCCGAACAGCTCATCGAGGGACAGGCGATCGCCGCGCAGTAGAGCAAAAACCAACAGTCCGCCGCCGAGCGACAAGGCGCACACCGCCAGCGCGACGGTAGGCGATACACCGCAACGACCGAGCAACGCGGGCAAATCCTGACCACCGACCGGACGTAGCGCCACCGGCTCAAGCACCGTCACCCGAAAAACACCGAGCACGCCGCGCAGGGTCATGTAGGCGACAACGGCGAGAACGATGAAAACGACAAAGGATTTGACGCTGCCGCCGCCGATACGTACCAGCGTCCGCGCGCCGCAACCCGACGCCAGCACCATGCCAAAACCGAAGCAAAGACCGCCGACCAGATACGACAGCCCGAAAAAGGGCGACGCGCGATAGATGGACTTGCCAAGATCGATCTGACCGGCGGCATGCAGCGCCGAGCTGCCAAGAATGGCCACGGCGATTGCCAGCAACCACATCCGCATCCGGCGCCAGTCGCCCGTGGCGGCGATATCGGCGATCGCCCCCATGGTGCAGAAACGGGTGCGTCCAGCCACCGCGCCGAAAACGCATCCCAGCGCAAAAGCCAGCCAGAGAACCGTAAGCGTCGCGCCGAGGCCGCTCATCAGATCGTGTCCGCGCGGCGCTCAGGTCGCGTAAGGCGTCGGGTCCGCCACCTCCGCGGCGGAAAAGCCGGCGCGCCGCAAGCGGCAGGCATCGCAAACCCCGCAGGCGCGACCGGCGGCGTCCGCCTGATAACACGACACGGTCAAACCGTAATCGACACCCAGTTCATGGCCCCGGCGAATGATTTCCGCCTTGCTGAGATTGATCAGCGGCGCATGGATGCGCAGCGTCGCGCCCTCGACGGCGGCACGGGTCGCCAGATTGGCCATGTTTTCGAAAGCGGCGATGTACTCAGGCCGGCAGTCCGGGTAGCCGGAATAATCGACGGCATTGACGCCGACAAAAATGTCGCGACTGCCCAGTACTTCGGCCCAGGCCAAGGCAACCGAAAGCATCACCGTATTTCGGGCGGGCACGTAGGTCAGCGGAATGCCTGCCTGCACGCCAGCCACTGGCACGTCAATCCGGTCATCGGTCAGCGCCGAACCGCCAAAGTCGCTCAATGCCAGGCGCAGCACGCGCTGCTCGCAAGCACAAAGAGCCGCGGCGACTCGAACAGCCGCCTCCAATTCGGCGCGATGGCGCTGACCGTAATCGATCGACAAGCAGTGGCACGCAAAACCGCTGGCCTGGGCGATGGCCAGCACCGTCGCCGAATCGAGGCCACCTGAAAGGAGAACAACCGCCCGCGAACCGTGAAAACTAGTTTCTATCGTCATTAGGAAAGCGAATCGAAATTCTTCCGCCGATACCGCCTTTTCTTTTCAGGATCGACGACGCCCGGACGCCCGGGCGGCACGGACGGATCAAGGAATTAGCCGGCCAATAGCGCCGAGAGCTCGCGCTCCAGAAGATCCGGACGGCCCAGATTGAGTTCCACCAGACGTCGGAGATGGGTCGCGCTATCGATATCCAGACCATGGCAAACCAGACCCGCCAGCCGGTCCTGGAGGTGGACCACTGTGGACTCGATACGGATCTCGTTACCCTCTTCGTCAAGTTCGATGCGCAACAACGACGCCTCGCCCCGGCGTAGGACAACATCCGCCGGTAACTCGATCAGCGCCCCCTTGAACGACAGATCAAGGACACGCACCGGAATGTCTTCGGCATCGGCAAGCAGTAAGGCCGGCGCGTCAAAGGCTATGCGGAGATAATGGCGTCGTTCCTCGCTCATAGCGTTTCCTTGGTTGATCTATTTCCCACGCATATTACCCCAAAGTACTTTGTGGAGTTGCACCTGAAAGCGCACTGGCAAACGATCCGCCAGAATCCACTCGGCCAGCGTCGTTGCCGCCAGTTCGCTGGCGACGGGCGAAAAAAGCACGGGGCAGCAGTCGGCTAGACGGCGTTCACGAACGAGTTGGCTGGCCCAATCGTAATCGGCACGGTCCTTGAGCACGAACTTCAATTCATCGGTCGCGTTCAGCAGATCAAGATTTTGCCAGCGATTACGCTCGAATTCGCCGGAACCCGGCGCCTTCAGGTCCACCACGCGCGCCACGCGCGTATCGACGGCGGCAATATCGAGCGCTCCCGACGTTTCCAGCGATACGGCATGGCCAGCGTCGCACAGCGCGCGCAGGAGGATCAGGCAGGCAGGCTGCGCCAGTGGCTCGCCGCCGGTGACGCAAACGCGGGGCACGCCAAACCGAGCGACTTCGGCGAGAACGTCCGGTAGCGGCAGCATCCGGCCGCCGCTGAACGCATAAGCGGTATCGCACCAGACGCAGCGCAACGGGCAACCGGTCAGACGAATGAAGACAGTGGGCAAGCCGATCCGTGACGTCTCACCTTGTAGCGAAAGGAATATTTCGCTGATTTTCAGCGACAACGGTGGCCCGGCGTCGTTCACCGGCTACTTTTTCAGGCGCTGCCTGGCCGTAGCGGCGGCCGGACTGTCGGGATACTTGGCGACCACGACTTCCAGCAAGCTCCTGGCCGTTTTGGCGTCGCCGAGTTCTTGCTGACACGCGGCGGCGTTGACCAAGGCGTCCGGCGCTTTCGGATGGCTCGGCCACTTGGCCGCGACATGGCGGAACAATTCGCTGGCCCGTCGGCAATCGCGCAGCGAGGAGTAAGCATGGCCTTCCCAGTATTCGGCGTTCGGCGCCAGCGTGCTGTCGGGACGCGCCTTGACGAAAGCATCGAACGCCGCGGCAGACTCCTTGAATTTATTGGCGCGGAACAGATTCAGCGCGGTTTCGTAATCGCGCGTTTCAGTCGCCGGATCGACGACGGGTTTTTTCGGCGCATCGGCGGCAGAACGGCTTTCGTCTGACGAGCGGGACTCGGTAGCCGATGACACTTGTGGCTCAAGCTTTCGCAAACGGCCGTCGAGGTCCACGTAAAAATCCTGCTGCCGCTTCTTGGCCGATTCCAGTTCGTAGGTCAAGGTTTCGACTTGTCCGCGCAAACGCGCGTTCTCCTCGCGCAGGGTCTGAATCTGGTTGGCCAGTTCGATCTGCCCCTTGGAAACGGTGTCGATACGCTCATTGGTCTTGATCGACATGTCTCGAATCTGGCGGCGCGCCTCGTCGTCGTCGAAAATACCCGCTTGCGTCGACCGCGCCCCCAAGACACCCATCAGCGCGACCACCGACAATAACGTCGTCGGCCGCCAAGCCGCCTGACGACCGGGGAACGCGGGCATCATGGTCAGAACTCGCCGCTGTAGAGCATGTCGCCGCGACGGTTTTCGGCCCAGGCCGCTTCGTTATGCCCTTCGTTCTTCGGCTTCTCCTCGCCGAGGCTGACCGATTCGATCTGTTCTTCGCGCACTCCCAGCAGCGAGAGCATTTTCCGGATCGCATCGGCCCGCTTCTGCCCCAACGCAAGGTTGTATTCGCGGCTGCCCCGCTCGTCGGTATTGCCCTGGATCAGCATTTTGAACTGACGATTTTCGGTAAGGAACTTGGCGTGTGCGGTGACCAGATCCTTGTACTCCGATTTGACCTCATAGCTGTCGTAATCGAAATAAACACTGCGTTTGGAGAGAACGCTTTTCGGATCGGTGAGTACCGACGGCAAGCCGCGTCCTTGCACACCGTCGGTGGTCACCGTGGTCACCGTCGAGCCACCGGCGCCGCGCGATTCGACCGGAGCGCCAGTGCCGTCGCCTGTTTCGGGAGTCGAACTGCAAGCCGCAAGGACGAAGGCGATGGCGGCTGGAAGAATGAGTCTTTTCATGAGGTGTCTCCTGCGAAATTTTCCGAATCGGGATGGAATCACTGTCTACTTGTTGAACGGACCCCACGCCGGCTCGCGCACATCACCGGCCGGAATCGTCAGACGCTGCTTGACGCGCCCATCGATGGACACCGCCGACAACACGCCTCGGCCACCGGATTCGGTGGCAATCAACACCATCCGTCCATTCGGTGAAAAGGTCGGCGATTCGTCCTTGTGCGAGTCGGTCAACACCTGCACCTGTCTGCTGGCCAAATCCATCACCGACAGACGGAATCCTCCATCCCGGCGGCTGATGAACGCCATGGTCTTGCCGTCCGGCGACAAGCGCGGCGTCACGTTATAGCTGCCTTCGAAACTGATTCTCTGCGCCTCGCCGCCACTGGCGCCAACCCGATAGATCTGCGGGCTGCCGCCACGATCCGAGGTGAAATAAACGTATTGGCCGTCGGGCGAAAAATTCGGCTCGGTATTGATCGCGCTATCGGCGGTCAGGCGTTGCGCGCCGGAGCCGTCGGCATTGACGGTGAAGATCTGCGAGCCACCTTCCTTGCTGAGCACCACCGCCAGTTTGCGGCCGTCCGGCGACCAGGCCGGCGCGGAATTCGATCCCTTGAAGTTGGCGACCACCACCCGCTTGCCGGAGGCCAGCGAATGCACGTATACCACCGGCTTTTTGTTTTCAAAGGACACATAGGCCAGCCGGCTGCCGTCTGGAGACCAGGATGGCGAAATGATCGGTTCCTTGGAAATCAGCGCCACCTGTGCGTTCTGACCGTCGGCGTCGGAAATATGCAACTCGTAGCGCGTGGCACTGGCACGAACGACATAAGCGACACGCGTTGAAAAAATACCCGGTTCGCCGGTTAACTTCTCGTAAATCATGTCGGCAATGCGGTGACCGGCGGCGCGCAACATCGGTTTCGAGGTGACGAACGCCGAGCCGGTCAGCAGGCTGGCCTTGTTGACGTCGTAAAGACGAAAACGCGCTTCGCGTCGCCCATCGGCCCCTTCGCCGATACTGCCGGCCGCCAGGGCGTCGGCACCGCGACGGCGCCACTCGTCGTAGGCCGGGGCCGAGGCCTCGGTCATCGCCACGCCGGCGGGGTCGATCAGCTTGATCAGGCCGCTGCGTTCAAGATCGCTGCGGATTACCGCGGTCACGGTACGCGAAGCGCTGGCTTCGCCACCGAAATCGGCAATCGCCACCGGAATGCGGTTGGAACCGGCACCGGTGATTTCGATGGTCAGCTCGGCCTGTGCCGAAGCGGCCAACAGGGCCAGCCCGCCAACAGCGAGCAAGACCAGACGCCGCAATTCAGGGACGATTCGGGACATAGGGCTATCCTGGACAGAATGGGCGATTATATCGCCTCCGCGAAGCCGTCATCTGTAACGACGCGTGATCTTCCCGGAAACGTTTGAGCGACCAAGATAACGTCCGAGTCCCAAACTTAATCGTCGTATGGCCGATAGTTAACTGTAAATGTCCGCTTGAAGAGATCCGGATCGGCGGGTTTTGGCAAAGGCGAGGATTTTTTTATCGCGTTCACGACGGCCGCATCAAGCGTCTGGTTACCGCTGGAGCGGCTCACCTTGACATCGAGCACTTCGCCGCTCGGCAGTTGAGTAATGGAAATAATGGCTACCGGGTTGCCCTGAAGACCGGGCGGCAGGTTAACGTTGCCGCGAATCTTGACTGTTACTTTCGCTATCCACGCCTCCAGCTCGCGTGAGCGTGCCCGCTGGCTCGCCGCCTGCTCGTCGCGTTGCTGCTTGAGTTGCCGGGCCTCGGCGTCGGCCTCGGCCGAGCGGCTGGCCCGCTCCTGTTCGGCTTTCTGTTGCCGCACTTGTTTCAGATCGCGCTTTAATTCCTCGTCGAGACTCGACCGCCGCTCCTGCTCGGCTTTTCTTGACGGCTCCCTGGCTGGCGTCTCCCGGGTTTTGGGTTCTTCCTTCTTCGGCGCGTCTTTTTTGAGCGGTTCTTTGGGTTTGGTTTCCTCTTTCCGAGGAGGCTCCTTGGATTTCAGTTCGTCTTTTCGCGGCGCTTCCTTGATTTTTGGTTCGTCTTTTTTTGGCTCCTTGAGTTTCTTGTCTTCCTTGAGCGGAATGTCGGCCTTGAGCGGCGCGCGCGGTGCCGGCCTGGGTTCGGGTTTCGGTTCCGGTTTTGGAGCGGGCTTGGGTTCCGGCCTGGGCTCGGGTTTGGGTTCCGGCTTCGGTTCCGGTTTGGGCGCGGATTTCGGCGCCGGCGTCGGCTCGGGCGCCGGTTTGGGTTCCGTCGGGCCGGCAAGCACCGGCGCCTCCGCAGGGCGCCAGATTTCGACTTCGACCGCCGTCGGCGGCTGGCTTTTCCACTGCATGCCGACAAACAACGCGCCAATCAGCAACAGATGAACGAGCGCCGACAAGGCCAACGACGTCCATTTGGCCGGGTCGTCGCGAACGGTCGAGACGGCAGAGTCAACAACGTCCACGGCTCGGGATCTCACTTGCCGGTGGGCTGGACGAGTAGGCCGATGCGTTTGACCTGTTGCCGTTGCAGGATATCCATGACTTCGAGCACGGCTTGGTACTCGACATTCTTGTCGCCGGCGATGACCACCGCCTGTTCGGGATTCTTGCGCTGGGCGGCGATGATTTTCCGCAACAGTTCGTCGCGGTTCAGCGCTCGCTCGGTCTTGCCGGCGTCAAGTAGCGCCAACTTGCCATCCTCGGAGATTCTAACCTGAAGCGCCGCCGCCGGCGGCGCTTGCGGCGCCTTGCCCACCGACGGCACGTCGATGCTGCCAGGCGTCATCATCGGCGCGGTGACCATGAAGATCACCAGCAGCACCAGCATGACGTCGATGTACGGAACGACGTTGATCTCGTTTTTCAGACGACGCGGACGCATGGCCTTACCTCATCTGCCGTTGCAGGATGTTCGAGAATTCTTCCATGAACGACTCGAAACGCGACGACAGACGGTCGATTTCGTGCGCGAAACGGTTGTAGGCCACCACCGCCGGAATCGCCGCGAACAGACCGATCGCCGTCGCCACCAGAGCTTCGGCGATGCCGGGCGCGACAGCGGACAGCGTCGCCTGTCCGACGTTGGACAGGCCGCGGAAGGAGTGCATGATGCCCCAGACAGTGCCGAACAAGCCCACGTAAGGACTGACCGAACCCACCGACGCCAGAAAAGCCAGATGCGAGTCGATGCTGTCCATTTCGCGCTGATAGGTGGCGCGCATCGCCCGGCGCGAACCGTCGATGACATCCTTGGGATCGAGATTCTTCTGGCTGCGCAGTTTGGCGAATTCGCGAAAGCCGGCTTCGAAGATCCGCTCCATGCTGCCGGTGCCGTGCCGGTTGTTGACCGCGCTTTGATAGAGGTTGTTGAGGTCGCCGCCACTCCAGAAGTCGCGCTCGAACTGCTCGGTTTGTTCCCGCGCCGCCTTGACGGTGAACCATTTGCGGAAGATGTAGTACCAGGACATGAACGACACGCCGGCCAGTAGCAGCATCACGGCCTGCACGACGGCGCTGGCGTTGAGAATCAGGTGCAGGATCGAAAGGTCTTGCGAAACATTCATTGCAGGGCTTCCAGTTTGACGCGTAAAAACGCGGGAATCGGGATGGCTTTCATCTGCGCGACGTTGACACAAACGAGATGGACGGTCGCGTCGACCAGCACTTCCCAGCCGCCGTCAACGGCCGGATTGGCGCGCCGGACGTGCTGCCGGAAAAAAAGCTGCGCGCGGCTGACCTTGTCTACGGCCAGATCGACGACGAGTTCGTCGTCGAGCCGGGCCGGGCGCAAATAGTTGATGTTGACACCACGAACGACAAAGGCAATCCCCGGATCCCGCAACAGGTCGGCCTGGCGATAGCCAATCGCGTGCAACCATTCGGTGCGGCATCGCTCGAAGAATTTCAGATAATTGGCGTAGTAGACGACGCCACCGGCGTCGGTGTCTTCGTAGTAGATGCGGACGGGAATGGAAAAGCCGCTAAGCGATGGCGGGTGTTTCATCTCGGGAACCGATTCTAAGCGACGCCACGTCGCTCAATGTAAATATTTGTGACCAGTCAGGGAACTTCCCGACGCGTTCAGGGCGCCGACCACAGATCGCTCTGGCGTTCGCCAGGCACGGGATCGAGGCCAAGATGCCGGTAAACCGCCGCCGTGGCCAGTCGGCCGCGTGGCGTGCGTTGCAGGAAGCCCTGCTGAATCAGATAAGGTTCGAGAACATCCTCGATGGTGTCTCGGGCCTCGCCAATGGCGGCGGCGAGATTGTCCACGCCGACCGGGCCACCGCCGAATTTGTCGATCACCGCCGACAGCAGCTTGCGGTCCATGACGTCCAGACCGCCGTGATCGACATCGAGCATCCGCAAGGCCAGATCGGCGACATCCTGGGTGATGCGACCGCCGGCCTTGACCTCGGCGAAATCGCGCACCCGTCGCAACAAGCGGTTGGCGATGCGTGGCGTGCCGCGCGATCGGCGTGCGATTTCCAGCGCGCCGCCGGCGTCCGCCGGCACCTTGAGCAACTGCGACGAGCGGGTAACGATCAGCATCAGCTCTTCCGGTGTGTAGAACTCAAGGCGCGAGACGATACCGAAGCGGTCGCGCAGCGGGTTGGTCAGCATGCCGGCGCGGGTTGTCGCGCCGACCAGCGTGAACGGCGGCAGGTCGAGTTTGACCGAGCGCGCGGCCGGGCCTTCGCCGATCATGATGTCGATCTGAAAATCCTCGAGCGCCGGATAAAGAATCTCTTCGACCATCGGACTGAGACGATGAATTTCATCGATGAACAACACATCGTGCGGTTCGAGATTGGTCAAGATCGCCGCCAGATCGCCGGCCCGCTCGAGAACCGGGCCCGACGTCGAGCGCAGATTGACACCCATCTCGGCGGCGATGATGTGCGCCAGGGTGGTTTTTCCGAGGCCGGGCGGGCCAAACAGCAAGACATGATCGAGCGTGTCGCCACGCCGCTTGGCCGCTTCGATGAAGATCGACAGCTGCTCGCGGATTTTGCCCTGCCCCACGTAATCGGCGAGCCGCCGCGGCCGTAACGCACGCTCGATGGCTTCTTCCTGCGTCGATTTGGCGGCGGGCGAAATCAAGCGGTCAAGCGGCTTACCGGTAAAATCGTCGGTCTCGATCATGGCGGCGTCCCCTCGTTGCTTCGCATGGCCGGGGTATTCGGACCGGCGTGCGTCAGCCATTCGCGGATCAGCGCCTGTCCGAGCGCCAGCAAGGTCGGCCCGAGAAACAGGCCGATGAATCCGAAAACCAGCACGCCGCCGAAAACGCCGACGACAATCAGCAACAGCGGCTGGCTGGCCGTGCGTGAAATCAGGATCGGCTTGAGGAAGTTATCGACCCCGCTGATACCGAACATCCCCCACAAGACCATGAACACCGTCCAGCCGGTCTGCCCTTCGTTGTAGAGCCACAGCGCGGCCCCCAGCCAGATCAGCGTCGCGCCGATGACCGGCACCATTGAAAAGAAAAAAGTGGCGAAAGTCAGCACGACGATGCCGGGAATGCCAGCGATGAGAAAGCCGATCATCGCCACCACCGCCTGCGCGGCCGCGGTGCCAACGATTCCGGCCATGACGCCAGTGACTGTGTTCTCGACCAGCAACAGCATCCGCTCGCCGAGATCGCCGCCAAGCATGCGACTACCGGTGTGCAAGGCGTCGATATAGATATGTTCGTCGCGAAAAATGAAAAAAACGAAAAAAATCACCAGGATCAGTTGCAACAATCCCTGGGCGAACAGCGAAATGGTGGCCAGGGCGACGCTGCGCGTCGGTTCGATGAACTGTTGCAACAAACTGTTCATTTCCTTGCGGCTGGCGGTCAAATCATGCCAGTAGGCACCGAGATTGCGTCCGATGAGCGGCGTGTTGACCAGCCACTCGGGGGGCTGGGTCGGCAAACCTTGCTCCATCAACGGCTTGAAATAACGAATCGCCATTTCGACGCCGTCGGCGAGCGAACCCGACAGCAGGGCCATCGGCGTCACCAGCAAGGCTAGCAACAGCATCGACAAAAGCAGTGCGGCGAGGTTGCTGCGGCCACCGCAGAGTTTCAACAGACGATTGCGAATCGGCAAGGTGGTAATGCAGATGACGACCGCGAAAAGCAGCGTGCCGGTAAACGGCAGCAGCACGGCAATGCAGCCGACCATCAGCAACGCCACGAGCGCGATCTGAATCAGTTGTTTGTAGCTTAAAACCATTGTCGATCAGACCCTTGACAGCAATTTGAGCGCCATGCGGATGCCGTCCGAGGTGGTGGCGTCGTCGGGCACCTGTTTCAGCGCCGCCCCCGCTTCGCGGTCATTGTAACCCAGCGCCAACAAGGCATTCAGAATGTCGCCGCGCGCGCCGTCGTCCCGGGCGATCGCCGTCGGCAGCGCGTCGGCGAGTTTTCCTTTCAGTTCGAGCAACAGGCGTTCGGCGGTTTTGGTGCCAATTCCCGGCACCTTGGTCAACCGCCCGACCTCCTGCCGCGCCACCACCTGTGCGAGATCGCCGACCGACAATCCGGACAGCACCGACAAGGCCAAACGCGCGCCGACACCGGAAATCTTCAACAATTGACGAAACGCGAAACGCTCGGCCTCGCTGGCGAAACCGTAAAGAAAATGACCGTCCTCGCGGACCACGAAGTGCGTCAATAAACTGATTTTCTCGCCGTTGGCCGGCAGGTTGTAGAACGTGCTCATTGGCACATCGACTTCGTAACCGACACCGTGCACGTCGAGCACCACCTGCGGGGGATTCTTTTCCAGCAGCACGCCGGTCAGACGACTGATCATCGGGAGTCCTCTCTCATTTTTCCACAATCAAACGTCCGTTCCGGACATGCAAGCCACGGCTGCTCATCGCGCCGAGTCCCTGCCCACCATGCGCATGCGCGATCGCGCAAGCCAGGGCATCGGCCGCGTCCGGCCCCGGATCCGCCGGCAAGGACAACAGGCGACGCACCATGTGTTGCACCTGCCGCTTGTCGGCATGACCGTTGCCGACGACCGCCTGCTTGACCTGTAGCGCCGTGTACTCGGCGACATCGAGTCCACTGGCGACCAGCGCGCTGATCGCCGCCCCGCGCGCCTGCCCCAGCAACAGCGTCGACTGCGGATTAACGTTAACAAAAACAATTTCGACCGCCGTCTGTGTCGGCGCATACCGTTCGACCAGTTCGCGCACACCGGCGTGTATCGTTCCCAAGCGACGGGGTAGCGATGTGGCCGGATCGGTCCGGATACACCCGCTGGCCAGATACGCGAGCCGATTGCCCGATTTCTCGATGAAACCGAAACCGGTGGCCCGCAAACCCGGGTCGACACCGAGAATGCGCAACACACCGGACGCCCCGCCGCGACTCATTTACCGGTCGCCCGAGCCAGATACACGCCACTCACCGCCAACACCATCCCGGCCAGCGCCAGAGCGGCGAGCGCTTCGCCAAACACCAGCCAGGCGATGATCGCCGTGCATGGCGGCGTCAGATAAAACAGACTGGCGACATTGACCGCGCTGCCGCCACGAATCAGCACGTTGAGCAAACTGATGGCGCCAACGGACAACACCAGCACCAGCCAGGCCAGCGCAAAAACGAACGACGGCGTCCAGTCGATCTTCATGCTTTCCGTTGCCCAGGCAACCAGCGCCGTGACAATGGCGGTCGGCAGAAACTGGATCACCGCGCCGGTACGCAAATCGAAATGCGGGCAGAAGCGTTTTTGGTACAGCGTGCCGGCGGTCATTCCCAGTAACGCCACGACGGCCGGCAGCAACATCGGGGCCAGAGAGACCTCGCCAAGCTTATCGGCCACCACCAGGCCGACGCCGACGAAGCCAAGCGCCAGTCCCAGCCACTGTCGCGGAGAAATACGCTCGCCAAGCAGGAAACCGGCGCCGCACGCGGTCAGCAGCGGCTGCATCCCCACGATCAAGGCGGTGACACCGGCCGGCAAGCCATGCTTGATCGCCATGAAGACTCCGCCAAGATAAACGGCATGCACCAACACGCCGGTGACCCCAATATGAAAAACCTGCCGCGCGTCGGCAGGCCACGGCGCGCGCGTCGTCAGCGCCAAAAGCGTCATCAGCGCCACGACCAGCAGATAGCGCACGAGCAGAAAAGTCAGCGGTTCGGCGTAGGGCAGACCGAATTTGGCCCCGACGAAACCGGTGCTCCACAAGAATACGAACAGAAACGGCAGCAGCGGACGCGGAAAGGACATGGGCAGCACATGAACGCGATTGTCGGTGACGGAACGAAGTGTAAGGCCAGCAATCGGGGAAGGATACTCGGGGGAAAGCGATTGGCGGGACCAAGCCGCTCCATCGCTGCCGCTCAACGCAGAACCCCGCCGAAGCGGGGTTCTGACGGGTTTACCGTATGGCGGACGGCCGTGAGGACCGGAAAGTGCTTACTTTTTGGTTTCCGCTTCCTTTTTCTTGGCGGCGGCTTCCTTTTTAGCGGCTTCTTTTTGCTCCTTTTCCGCTTTCTTGGCGGCGGCTTTCTGTTCCTTCTCGGCCTTTTGCGCCGCCTTCTTGTCTTCCTTGCTCATGGCCGCTTCTGGCTTGGCGGGTTCGGCTTTCGCTGCGGCGGCTGGAGCGGCGGGCTTGGCGGGCTCGACCTTCGAAGCGGGAGCCGGAGCGCTCGCTGGCACGGGTGCCGGGGCCGACGCTGGCGCTTTGACAGTGGAAGCGGCCGCAGGCGCGGCGGGAGCAGCCGGCGCAGCGGCGGGCTTGGCGGCTTCAGGCTTCGCCGGTGCCGCCGCTGGCGCCGCTGGCGCCGCCTTCGGCGTGCTTGCGCCGCTCAACGTGATCTCGCTTTTCATCTTGCCCAGAACGACCGGACCGATACCGTGAACCTTGGTGAGATCATCCACCGATTTGAAGCCGCCGTTCTTGGTCCGGTAATCGATGATGGCCTGTGCCTTGGCCGGGCCGATGCCGGTCAGCGTCTGCAATTCTTCCTTGCTGGCGGTGTTGACGTTGACGGCCGCGAAAGCGTTCATCGCAACCATCAATAGACCGACCAACAGGGTAATCAGTTTGTGCATGGTGTTCCTCCTGGTGAAATATCGGTTCGCCGGCCGCTGGGCAACCGGCAAGCCCTAACAACGCCCCCTGTCGCATTCCGTTGACCCGGGGCGCAAAAAAACAACGCGCAAGCAGTTAGTTGAATCTTTTCGGGCAAATTCACTTGCGCGACGGCTTGCGAAAACCGAGTGCATGCGAAATTTCGCTGGCGGTCGCCTTGATCGGCGTCGCCCAGTCCGGATTATGCCTATCGCTGGGCGCGGAAACCGACAGACCGGCCACGACCTGGCCTTCATCGTTGCGAACCGGCGCGGCGACGCAACGCAAGCCGATCTCGGCCTCTTCGTTGTCGTGGGCGAACTCGTGCCGACGGATTTTATCGAGTTCCTTTTCCAGCGTGTCCAGTCGCGTCAGGGAATGCGGCGTCTTGCCCGGCAGACCGGTACGTTTGGCGTAGGCGCGCACATCGGCGGCACTGTCGGCGGCGAGAAACAGTTTGCCGACCGAAGTCAGATGCAACGGCGCCCGCCCGCCGACCAGATAGACCACGCGAATCAGCGAGCGTCCGCTGGAGGTGCGCTCGACGTAGATGATTTCGTCGTCGTGACGAATACCGAGGTTCACCGCCTCGCCGACCACTTCGTGCAGTTGCTGCATGTAGGGCAAGGCCACCTGGCGAATGTTGATCCGCGATTTGACGATGTTGCCCAATTCAAGCAGCCGAATACCCAGCGTGTAGGCGCCGGCGTCGTTCCGTTCGACGATGGCGGCGCCGGTCATCGCCGCGAGGATGCGGTGGGCGGTCGACGGGTGCAAGCCGCTGTTCTGGGCGAGAATCTTGAGACTGACCGGTTCCTGAATATCGGCCAGCACATCGAGCAGCGACATCATCCGCTCGATGACCTGGATGGAGCTCTTTTCTGCCTGTTGTTCGGCCATCGCCTTCCCGTCGCACCTTCCGTTTTGTCCGGCGAGAGACTACCATTGGGCGCCCCGCCGTTCGCCCGCCACACCTTGTGCGGCGCAATATCTTACCATCATGCGACCTACCCCGGTCGTTCGCTGTCCGCTCTGTTGTCGAGGAATTCGATGCCCAAGACCGAGGAGATCCTTGCCCTGCCACTGTGGATCAACGGCCATGCCTATCTGACGATGGCGCCGGCGTTTTTCGACGTGCGCGACGCGCGTAGCGGCGAGGTCAGACGCCGCACGCCACTAGGCGGCGCACTTGAAACACAAGCCGCCGTGGACGCGGCCGTCAATGCCGCGCCCGTGTGGTCCGCCGCACCGAAAGCCGCCCTGTTGGACGCCCTCGCCGACACCCTGACACACTACCGCGACCATTTCGCCGGCCTGCTCGCCGAGGAAAGCGGCCTGGACGCCACGGAAGCGATCAGTGAAGTTGACGAGGCGACACGCGCGTTGCGCGAGGCTACCGTCGGCCCGACGCCGGGCGGCGTGGTGGCGATCGTCGGCGACTTCAGCGCGCCGTTTCTCGCTCCGCTGCGCCACGCCATCCCGGCCCTGCTGGCCGGCGCCACGGTGGTGGTCAAACCCAGCCCGAAAGCGCCCTCGACCCTTTTCGCGCTGGCCGAACTGACGGCCCGCTGCGGTTTTCCCGGCGGCGTGTTCAACATCCTGCACGGCGATCTGGCGGCCGTCGAAGCGCTATGCGCCAACCCGCTCGTCACCGAAATCCGTTTTGCCGGCGATCCAGCGCTTGGCGGCAGCATCGCCGCCATCGCCGCCCGCCACGAAAAACCTTTCGCGACCTGAACATGCAGCGCATCGTTCACCTTGAAGGCGAATCGCTGATCGCCGAAATTCGCCGGCCGGATTTTCCGCACCAATGGATCGAATACCCGCGAACCGACGCCTCCCAGGCGGCCGAACGGCTGGCCGAGGCGACGATCGCCATCGTCAACAAGTTACCGCTCGACAAGGACTTGCTCGCCGCGTCGCCCGGCTTGCGGATGGTCGCCGTCTCGGCGACCGGCACCAATAATATCGACCTCGATGCCTGCGAGGAACGCGGCATCGTCGTCTCCAACATCCGGGGCTACGCGGTACACACCGTCCCCGAGCACGTGATGAGCCTGCTGCTGGCGCTGGCGCGCGACATCGTCGGCTATCGGCAAGCGGTGCTGGCCGGCGAGTGGCAGCGTTCCGCGCAGTTTTGCTGCTTCGCGCACCCGATCCGCGATCTGCACGGCGCGATCCTGGCGGTGATCGGCAGCGGTAGCCTGGGCAACGGCGTGGCTCGACTGGCCGCGGCGTTCGGCATGCGCGTGCTGCGCGTCGAGCGCAAGGATGCCGCGCAGGTACGCCCCGGCTACACCCCTTTCGCGCAAGCGCTACGCCAAGCCGATGCCATTTCGCTGCATTGCCCACTCACTCCGACCACCCGGCACTTGATCGGCGAAGCCGAGTTGCGAACGATGAAACCCTCGGCGCTGCTGATCAACACCGCGCGCGGCGGGCTGGTCGACGAAGCGGCGCTAGCCACGGCCTTGCGTCAAGGCTGGATCGCCGGCGCCGGTTTCGACGTGCTGAGCACCGAGCCGCCGAAAGACGGCAATGTCCTGCTCGACCCGCGGTTACTGGCGCTGCCGAACTTCCTGCTGACGCCGCATGTCGCCTGGGCCAGCAGACCGGCGATGCAGGCGCTGGCCGATCAACTGACGGCCAATCTCGAGGCGTTCGCTCGCGGCCAGCCGCAAAACCGCGTCGCCTGAGCGCGCGCCTGCCCCCCCCTCACGAGCCACCGCTCGAAAGCGGAGGCGTGTCTCCAGCACGGCCAACGTATCGCGCCACGCCGACGACGAGGCAGTATCAGGCCGACGCCAGTCTTGCTATAGTTCGACCCGCGCACCGCCAGCGGGCCGGCACACCGCCTTCCCGGCCGGCGGCTTTTGTTTTTGCCGCAGCGGAAAGTTCCCTCATGAGCCCCCTTCAAGACAGTCCGAGCGACTCCCGGAACGACGTGCCGAATGACGTGCCATTCCCACTCGAAATCCTGCGCGACGTCGCCAAGCGCCGCACCTTCGCGATCATCTCGCACCCCGACGCCGGCAAGACGACGCTGACCGAAAAACTACTGCTTTTCGGCGGCGCCATCCAGCTCGCCGGCACCGTCAAGGGGCGCAAGAGCGCCCGCCACGCCACGTCCGACTGGATGGAAGTGGAAAAGCAACGTGGCATCTCGGTGACCAGCTCGGTGATGCAGTTCGACTACCAGCGGCACACGATCAATCTGCTGGACACGCCGGGTCACGAGGATTTTTCCGAGGACACCTACCGGGTGCTGACGGCGGTCGACGCGGCGGTGATGGTCATCGACGCGGCCAAGGGCGTCGAAGCGCAAACCGTCAAGCTGCTCAACGTCTGCCGGATGCGCAACACGCCGATCATCACCTTCGTCAACAAGCTCGACCGTGAAGTGCGCGAGCCGTTCGATCTGCTGGAAGACATTGAATCGGTGCTCGGCATCGAGTGCGCGCCAATCACCTGGCCGATCGGCATGGGCAAGACGTTTCGAGGCGTGTATCACCTGCTGAACGACCGCCTGCTGCATTTCGCCGCCGGCCAGGAGCGGCGCAGCGAATCCGAGCGCCTGGACGGTTTGAACAACCCGCTTCTCGACGCACAATTCCCCGGTGAAGTAGGCAAGCTTCGCGACGACGTCGACCTGATCCAGAGCGCGAGCAGCCCGTTCGATCTGGTCGGCTTCCTCGCCGGTCGACAATCACCGGTGTTCTTTGGCTCGGCGATCAACAACTTCGGGGTGCAGGAAATCCTGCAAGCCCTGCTCGACTGGGCGCCGCCGCCGCAAGACCGCGATGGCGGCGCGCGTTTGGTACAACCCGGCGAGCCGAACTTCAGCGGGTTCGTGTTCAAGATCCAGGCCAACATGGACCCCAAGCACCGCGACCGCATCGCTTTTTTCCGCGTCTGCTCCGGTCGCTACACGCCGGGCATGAAAGTCAGACATGTCCGGCTCGATCGCGACATGAAACTGGCCAACGTGCTGACCTTCATGGCCAACGAAAGGCTGCTGATGGACGACGCGGTCGCCGGCGACATCATCGGCATCCACAACCACGGCAACCTGCACATCGGCGACACGCTGAGCGAAGGCGAAACCCTGGGATTCAAGGGAATCCCCTACTTCTCGCCGGAACTTTTTCGCGTCGCGCGCCTTCGTGACCCGCTGAAAAGCAAGCAGCTACAAAAAGGGCTGCAGGAACTCGGCGAAGAAGGCGCGATCCAGGTTTTCGAAAACCTGGCCAGCGGCGCGCTGTTGCTCGGCGCGGTCGGCAACCTGCAATTCGAAGTCGTCGCCCAGCGCCTGCGGACGGAATACAAAGTCGACGCGATCTTCGAGTCGGCGGATATATATACCGCCCGCTGGCTGACCTTCCCGGACGACGTCACCCGTCGCAACTTCGAACGCGAACAACTGCACCGCATGGCCAAGGATGTCGACGGCAACGCCGTTTTCCTGGCCAGCACGCGCTACAACCTGGAAGTGACCAGCGAAAAATGGCCCAAGGTCGGCTTCCACGGTTCGCGCGAACATGGCCAACTGTTCGCCTGAAGAACCGCATCGGCCGCTGCCTCGCCAACGTTCCCCGTCCCGGAGTTATTGCCGCATGTCGCCAACAGCCGAAACCCCAGCGAATTTGACGCCCGTCGAAGCACGCATTCTCGGTGTGCTGATCGAAAAGGAAAAAACCACCCCCGACGCCTATCCCCTGACGCTGAACAGCCTGACCGCCGGCTGCAACCAGAAAACGGCTCGCGAACCGGTACTCAGCATTTCCGAAAGCGACATCCAGGCGTCGCTGGAGGATCTGCGCACACGTATCCTGGTTTTCGAAACTTACGGCGCCTCCGGACGCGTCCTGCGCTACGCCCAGAATTTCGCCAAGGTTTTCGGACTGCCGCCGGCCAGTGTCGCCCTGCTGGCGACCCTGATGTTGCGCGGCCCGCAGACTGTCAGCGAGCTGCGTGCCAACAGCGAGCGGCTGTACCGTTTCGACGACGCCTCATCCGTGGAGGCTTATCTGGACGAACTGGCGGAACGCGCGGCCGGCGCGCTGACCGTCAAGCTGCCCAAACAGCCCGGCGCGCGCGAACACCGCTGGCAACATCTGCTTTGCGGCGCCCCCAATCGGCCGGAGGAACAAGCGGAACAGGCGAAACACGACGCGTCGGCAGCCGCCGGCAGCACCAACGCCGCGCTGGCAGCGAGGGTAAGCCGTCTGGAACAACAGGTGGAACAACTACAGGCCACGGTTGCGGCACTGGCGGCGCGGGACCCGCGACACCCCGACTGACGGGCCGGAAATGACGACGGGGGCCGAAGCCCCCGCCGATAGCCATTCTGTTTATTGGACGGCTACGTCCTCAGCAGGCCTTAAGCGGCCAGTGCGAAACGCTCATCGTTGGCGTTTATGGATTTGCTCGGATTACGTCCGTCGCCTTTCGGGTCGCCTGCTCGCCATCCTTCACCCTGTCGAAACCAGTGCACCCCCCCAGTGGTGGAGGTGGCGGGAATCGAACCCGCGTCCAGAACGCTTCCGGTCTGCCGGAATTACGACCATATCCCGATTATGGGGGCACCCGCGGCCGAACTCAATAGGCCGCACGACAGTTTCGGAGCGCCTGGCGTTGGATAGGCTAAATCTGCATGTTCATCACGTCATGGTAAGCCGTGACCAGCTTGTTTCTGACCTGAATCATCTCCTGGAAGGAAATGTTCGCTTTTTGCAGGGCGATCATCACGTCCTGTAGGTTCTCGTTGCCGTTGCCGGCGGCAAAATTTGCCGCCATGCCTTCCGCCTGTTGCTGACTGCCGCTGACTTGCGCCAGCGAATCTTGCAACACTTGCGCGAAATCCGGTCCCGCGACGGCCGCGGATTCGGGCGGGCGACCCGCCGCCACGGCCGACGTGGCGCGCATGACGTCCAGCATTTGATCGATACCTTTGGTGTCCATTCGTTTCTCCGTACGCTCCTCACCCTATTTGAGCAAAAATCGCGCCATACCGCCAGCCATTCGACGAAAAATCACTCTTTCAGAAAGCCTTCCAGACGATACTGCCGCAATTTGTGGCGCAAGGTCCGTTCGGACATACCGAGGCGTTCGCCGGCGAGTTTTCGCGAGCCGCCGGCGGAGGCCAGGGTGTCCAGGATATGGGCGCGCTCGACTTCGCGCATATCGCCGGTTTTAGTGATCGGCAGCGCGACGGGCGCGGACAGCGAATCGGCCGTGTCCTTCCCGTCGGCGTCGGAAATCGGCGCGGTGGGCGTCGCCATCGGCAACTGCAAGGCATCGACATCGACGATGTCATCGAGCGCGAGAATGACGGCCCGCTGGATAACGTTCTCCAGCTCCCGCACGTTTCCCGGCCAGGAATGTTCTTGCAAGGCGGTTTCACCAGCAGCGGACAAACGCAGGCCGGAGCGGCCGGCACGGCCGCCATGCGTGGCGAGAAAGTGACGCGCGAGCGGCACGATGTCCCGCCGGCGCTGCCGCAGCGCCGGAATCAGCAGGGGAAAAACATTGAGCCGGTAGTAAAGGTCTTCACGGAAAACACCTTTGGCCACGGCGTCGGCCATGTCGCGATTCGAGGTGGCAATGACGCGGATATCGAGATGGATCGGCTTTTTGCCGCCGACCCGCTCGACTTCGCGCTCTTGCAGCACGCGCAGCAGCTTGGCCTGCAAGCCGAGCGGCATTTCGGTGACTTCGTCGAGCAGCAAGGTGCCGTTCTGCGCCTGCTCGAACTTGCCGGCCTGCGCCTGCTGGGCGCCGCTGAACGCGCCTTTTTCGTAGCCGAAGAGCGTGGCTTCGAGCAAGGTGTCGGGGATTGCCGCGCAGTTGATGGCCACGAAAGGGCCTTTGCGCCGTGCCGAGCACCGATGGATGTAGCGCGCCACCACCTCCTTGCCGACGCCGCTCTCGCCGGACAGCAAAACCGTGGTGTCGCTTTGCGCGACGCGGCCGGCAAGCGAAAACAGGTTGGCGGTGACCGCGTCGTCGGCGATCACCCCGTCATCGTTGAGCGCGTCGGGCAAGCGATAGCGCATCACATGGTCCAGCAAGGCCTTCGGCTCGAAAGGCTTGAGCAGAAAGTCACAGGCGCCCGAGCGCATCGCCTCGACGGCGCGGTCGACATCGGCGAATGCGGTCATCAGCACCACCGGCAGCGCGGGGAAGCGACGCCGGATTTCCTTGAGCAGCGCGATGCCGTCCATCGGCACCATGCGGACATCGCTGACCACCAGCGACACCGCCTGCCTATCGAGCAGGCTCAAGGCGTCGTCGCCGCCGCCAGCGGCGACGACCGTTTGCCCGGCCAGTTCAAGCGTGTCGCACACCGCTTCGCGCAAGGCCGCATCGTCTTCGACCACCAGGATCGGCAAACCTTTCGTCATTCGCTTTTCTTCTCCGTGGTTGCGCGGATGGCGTTCATCGTCCCACAAGCCTCAGGCGTTCTTTTTCAATCGTCCTGTCCACCGAGGGGTTCGACGGGCAGGACGATCACGAATAGCGACCCCTCGCCAAGCACCGAACTGACATCGATGCGACCGCCGTGCGCGCGGGCGACGCCGAGGGCAATCGCCAACCCCAGGCCGGTACCGTGGCCGCGCGTGGTGAAGAAGGGTTCGAAAACGCGCTGGCAAATCTCGGGCGGAATGCCGGCACCGTTATCCCGCACACCGATGCACACCTGCCCGTCGGCCAGTGTCGCCTCAAGCCGCACCTGACCACCCTTCGCACAAGCTTGCAAGGCATTTTCAAGCAAATTCAACAGCGCACCGACCAGGGCCTTGCGGCTGCCGTTGATCATGGCGCCCGCCAGACCGCCGCTGGGCTCGCCACCGATCCGCAACGCGACCTGTTTCTCGGCGAACAGCGGCTCGACGGTCTGCGCCGCCTCGCCAAGCAGTTGCGTCACCGGCAGCCGGTCGCGGCCCAGACTTTCGCCGCGCGCGAAGAGCAGCACTTCCTGAATCAGGCGCTCCAGACGCCGAAGTTGGGCGCTGGCCTTGCCGGCGAAACGGATGCGCGCCGCGTCGGCGAGGTCCGGCTGGGCCAGATTGGCGCTGTAAAGCAGCGCCGCGGCCAGCGGCGTGCGCAACTGATGGGCGAGCGAAGCAGCCATTTCACCCATCGCCGCCAGACGTTGGTTTCTTTCCAGTTCGGCTTTCAACTCGTGCGCGGCGGTCACGTCGTGGATCAACAGAATTTTGCCGCCGGTGGAATCGAGCGTGCTCTCGGCGATGGTCAACCGCCGCGCGTCGAACCGCCATTCGTCCGGCGCGCCGGTGGCCACCAGCCGGGTCCGCGCGAATGCCGGCCAATTCTCACCGACTATCGATTGCTCGAACATCCGGCCGGCGGCGGGATTCGCCTCGCTGACCGCCGCCGCGCCGTCGACCACCACGACACCCGCCGGCAAGGCTTCGAGCAATAACGACAAACGTTCGGAAAGCGCCTGTTTTTCTTCGTATTGCCGGCGCAATTCGCCGTTGGCGATCGCCAGTTCGGCGGTCAGCGACTCGACGCGACCTTGCAATTCCCGATACGACTGCGTCAGTGTCAGCGACACCTGATTGAAGACATCGAAGGCCCGTTGCAACTCTTGCGCCTTGCTTTCGGAGCCCGGCATTTGTGCGACTTCGCTCATGGTTTGGAAAGTCCAAGGCAATTAGCCGCTACAATAGTAGATTATTTATCAGCGTTTTTGCGCTTTTTGCCTGCTTGATCGCAGGCTTTCCACTTTACTGCGAGCATGGCGACAGCCGAAACCGAGATCACCGAAAACGCGGGCGCGGACACGTTGTTGGACCGCGCCCGTCAAGCATTGGCGCGCTTGAACAACCGTCAGAAAGTGATGCTGATGGTGGCGATCGCCGCGGTGATCGCCCTGCTGGTCGCCGCCGGAACCTTGTTCCGGCAAAGTGAGTTCAAGATTCTGTTCTCGAATGTCGGCGAACGGGACGGCGGCGCGATCATCGCCGCGCTGGAGCAAATGAACGTGCAGTACAAGTTCAACGAGTCCGGTAGCGCGATCATGGTTCCCGGTAGCCGCGTCCATGACGTGCGGCTGCGCCTGGCCTCGCAGGGGTTGCCTCGAGGCGGCGCCGTCGGTTTCGAACTGATGGAAAACCAGAAGTTCGGCATCAGCCAATTCGCCGAACAGATCAATTACCAGCGTGGGCTGGAAGGCGAGCTGGCGCGCACCATTCAATCCATCGCCGCCGTTCAGGCGGCACGCGTCCATCTGGCCATTCCCAAACCGAGCGTGTTCATGCGCGAAGAGCAAAAACCGTCCGCCTCGGTGCTGCTCAACCTCTACCCCGGACGAACGCTGGAACCGACGCAAATCGCCGGCATCCAGAACCTGGTCGCCGCCAGCGTGCCGCAGCTGGCGGCCGGCAGCGTCACCCTGCTCGACCAGAGCGGCGCGCTGATTTCGCAGATGAAAAGCAAGCTGCTCGAAGCGGGCCTCGACCCGACGCAGGTCAAGTACATTCAGGAAGTCGAGGCCAGCATCATCAAGCGTGTCGAGGACATCCTGACGCCGATCGTCGGTGCCGGCAACGCGCGAGTCCAGATCGCCGCCGATATCGACTTTTCGCAAGCCGAACAGACCGCCGAGACGCATCGCCCGAACACCACGCCGCCGGACATCAGCATCCGCAGCCAGCAGACCAGCGAAACCGCCAGCACCAGCCCATCGGCGCAGGGCGTGCCGGGTGCGTTGACCAATCAACCGCCGGCGCCCGCCACCGCGCCGCTGACCCGGCCACCGGTGGCGGGCGCCGGCGCCACGGCTGGAAATCAGGCCCCGGTGCCAGGGCAGATCAACGCCGCCGGCGTCCAGGCGCAGATCGCCAATGTCGGACAGCCGCTCAGCACCAGCAAGAACTCCACGATCAACTACGAACTCGACAAGACCGTGCGTCACGTCAAGCAGGCATTGGGCACGATCAAACGGCTGTCGGCGGCGGTGGTGGTCAATCAACGCAAGGAAATCGGCAAGGACGGCAAACCGGCCAACAAACCGCTCCCCGATGCCGAAATAAAACAGATCAACGACTTGGTCAAGGAAGCCATGGGCTTCAGCCAGGAACGCGGCGACACCCTTTCGGTGGCCAACGCGCCGTTTACCGTCGTCGAAAAGGACGAGGGATTGCCGGTATGGCGTGACCCGGAAACGATGTCCATGGCCAAGGAGTTGTTCAAATACGCCGCCATTGCCGCCATCATCGCCTACCTGCTGCTCGGCGTCGTTCGTCCGCTGCTGAAAACCATGCTGCCGCCGCCTGAACCCGAGATGGCCGTCGTCGGTGGCCGGCTCGATGTGATGGCCGGCGAAGAAGGCGAGGAAGAAGGAGGAGAACACGTGCGGACCGCCAACGAATTGCTGGACAAGAAAATCGCCGAAGCGTGCGCGCTCGCGGAGCAGGAACCGCAGATCGTCGCCAATATCATCAAGGAATGGATGAACGCCAATGCCAGATGACGATCCGGTCGAAAAAAGCGCGATCCTGTTGATTTCGCTCGGCACCGACCACGCCGCTGAAGTACTCAAGCACCTCGGTCCAAAAGAAGTGCAAAAACTGGGGCACGCCATGGCGGCCCTGAAATCGGTGCCGCGAGGGCGAGTGGATGGCGTGCTGACCGATTTCTTGACCGAGGCGCGCGAATCCGCCGCCGTGCATATCGATACCGACGCCTACGTCCGCTCGGTGCTGACCAAGGCCCTGGGCGACGACAAAGCCTCCAATCTGATCTCACGCATTCTGCAACCCGGCGACACCAACGGTATCGAAGGCCTGAAATGGATGGATGCGCCGACCGTCGCCGATCTGATCAAGAACGAGCACCCGCAAATCATCGCCACCATCCTGGTGCACCTCGCCCCCGATCACACCAGCGACATTCTCAAGCAGTTCTCCGACCGACTGCGCAACGACGTGGTCTTGCGTATCGCCACGCTGGAGGGCATTCAGCCTGAAGCCTTGAAGGAATTGAACGACGTCATGCTCCGGCTGCTCTCGGGTTCCGCGAACATCAAGAAATCGGCGATGGGCGGCGTGCGCAAAGTGGCCGACATTCTCAACTTCATGGGCACGGCCAGCGAAACCGCGGTGGTCGATTCGATTCGCGAATACGATCCCGATCTGGCGCAAAAAATCCTCGACGAGATGTTCGTTTTCGAGAACCTGCTCGATCTCGACGACCGCGCCATTCAGTTGCTGTTGCGCGAAATCCAGTCGGAATCGTTGATCCTGGCGATGAAGGGCGCAACCGAAACCCTGCGCGAGAAAATTTTCAAGAACATGTCGCAACGCGCCGGCGAAATGTTGCGCGAGGACCTCGAATCGCGGGGGCCGGTCCGCCTGTCGGAAGTCGAAGCGGAGCAAAAGGAAATCCTCAAGATCGTCCGCCGCCTGGCCGACGAGGGGCAGATCGTGCTCGGCGGCGCCGGCGGCGAGGAAATGGTCTAAGCGAGCGCCACGCAAATGAGCCGATGGATTCCCAAGGAAAATCTCACCGCCTACCAGCGCTGGGAAATCGCCGCCTTCGACGAACAGCAGCGCGCCGCCGAAGAGCAGGCGCCGCCGGAAGACCCGCCGGACGAGCCTCTGGTCACCGAGCAGGCGCCGATCGAGGAAGAGTCCCCTCCAGCGCCGCCGACCGTGCCGCTGCCGACCGCCGAAGAGATCGAGCAAATTCATCGCGAAGCGCATGTCGCGGGTTACGCCGCCGGCTACCAGGAAGGCATCACCGCCGCACAGGAGGTCGCGGACCGGATCGAGGCAGTGATGAGCGGCTTGCAACACGCCCTGCACACCATCGATCAGGGCGTCGCCGATCAACTGCTGGCCTTGTCCATCGAAATCGCCAGACAGGTGCTGCGGCAAAGCCTGCGCGTGAAACCCGAATTGCTGCTCCCGGTGGTCCGCGAGGCGGTGACCACGCTGCACGCTTATCATGGCGGACACCCGCTGCTGTTCGTTCATCCCGATGACGCCGCCTTGGTACGCGCCCAGTTGGGCGATCAGCTCTCGCACGGCAATTGGCGGATCATCGACGATCCGACGCTGACCGCCGGTGGCTGTCGTGTCGAACTGGGCGCCAGCGAAGTCGATGCCACGCTTGAAACGCGCTGGCGGCGTGTCGTCGAAGCGATTGGCGTCAGCCACGAATGGCTGCAAACCGAGAAAGAACCCGCCTCGCGATGAGCGGCATGCCGGAGAACCGACATATCGCCGACTGGCGACGCTTTCTCGAAGGCTGCCGGCAAACCGCCTCCCAGGTCAGTTCATTGCTTCCCAGCGGCCATCTGACGCGCATCAACGGCCTGGTCATGGAAGCCTCCGGGCTAAAACTGCCGCTCGGCAGCTCGTGCCGGATCATGCCGATGGGCGGCTCGCCGATCGAAGCCGAAGTTGTCGGTTTCAACGGCGAGCGGCTGTACCTGATGCCCTCGGAGGATGTCTACGGTCTGTCGCCTGGCGCGAGAGTGCTGGCCCTCGAAACGCCGAGCCAGCCGCCACGCATCGGACAAGCACCGCCGGCACGCCGCCGCTCGATCGACCGGGCCAAACTGGTGCCGGTGGGCGATTCCCTGCTTGGCCGCGTGCTGGACGGCGCCGGCCGCCCTCTCGACCGGCTCGGCCCGCTCAACCCCAGTGCCATGCGGCCACTGCAAAGCCGCCCGGTCAATCCGATGTCGAGAGCGCCGATAGACACCGCGCTCGATGTCGGCGTACGCGCCGTCAACGCGCTGCTGTGCGTCGGGCGTGGCCAGCGAATGGGCTTGTTCGCCGGTTCCGGTGTCGGCAAGAGCGTGTTGCTGGGCATGATGGCCCGCTACACCGCGGCGGAAGTGATCGTCGTCGGCCTGATCGGCGAGCGCGGCCGCGAAGTGAAGGAATTCATCGAGCAGATTCTCGGCGAGGAAGGACTGCGCCGCTCGGTGGTCGTCGCCGCGCCGGCCGACGTCAGCCCATTGATGCGCTTGCAGGGCGCCGCCTACGCCACATGCATCGCCGAACATTTCCGCGATCAAGGCCGGCACGTCCTGCTGATCATGGATTCCCTGACCCGCTACGCCATGGCGCAACGCGAGATCGCGCTGGCCATCGGCGAGCCGCCGGTCACGCGTGGCTATCCGCCGTCGGTTTTCGCGCGCCTGCCGCAACTGGTCGAACGGGCCGGCAACGGCGGCGATGGCGGCGGTTCAATCACCGGTTTTTATACGGTTCTTGCCGAAGGCGACGATCAGCAAGACCCGATCGCCGATTCCGCCCGCGCCATTCTGGACGGGCACATCGTGCTGTCGCGGACATTGGCCGACGGCGGGCATTACCCGGCGATCGACATCGAACAGTCGATCTCGCGCGCGATGGTCAACTTGGTCAGCCCACCGCATCTTGACCACATCCGCCGCTTTAAAAGTCTTTTTTCGCGCTATCAGCGATCGCGCGACCTGATCAGCGTCGGCGCGTATGCCGCAGGATCGGACCCGCAACTCGACCAGGCCATCGCCATGTACCCCAAATTCGAAGCCCTGCTACAGCAAAACCTGAACCAGCGCGCCGATTTCGACAGCAGCGTGGGGCAATTGCAAGCCCTGTTCCGCCAAGGCGCCTGACCTTGTGCCCCAGGCGGCGACGCGTCCACGCATGAACTCCTAGCACTATCACGCCGTGACCAAACCCTTTTCACTGCAAATCGTCCTCGATCTGTTGCAAACGCGCACCGACGAGGCGACACGACAACTTGCTCGCCTGATCGCCGCCGAGCAGGACGCACAACGTAAACTCGACATGTTGAAAGGGTATCGCGACGACTATTTCGCGCGCTTTCGTCAAGCCACCCAAAATGGATTAAGGCAAGCGGATTTATTGAATTATCAGGAATTTCTCAATCGTCTCGACGAAGCCATCCAGCAACAGCAGCACGCGGTCGCGCTTCAACGCCAACACACCGCCGCCGGACAACTGGAGTGGCAACGCCAGCGCGCCAAGCACAAAGCCATCGACGCGCTGGCCGATCGCCATCAGGCCAACGAAGCCCGTCTCGAACTCCGGCAGGAACAAAAAAATCAGGACGAATTCGCGGCCCGCGTCGGCGACGACGAACACACACGCTGAATCATCAAGCGGCATGATTTTTGCTCTCGAACGGTGAACACGCCGCCAAGAGGAAAAATCATGAGTATCAGTATCGTTTCAAGCCTCGCCCGACGCGCCCAGGACGCGGCAGGCGACACCTTCCGCCCCTCGGTTGCCGGTAACGACACGCTCGATTTCGCGAGCGCGCTGGCACAATCGACCGCCAACGTGCTTACCGATGCGCAAGGCGCATCGCTGTTTTTTGGAACAGCCCCCTTGGCTCGCAACCCGGCGGACGACACCGGGCAACGCCGTGACGACCGGCAAGCGGAGCAAACCACCGACGCCACATCCGACGCGAGCTTGAATCTTGCGGCCTCGCTGACCATGCAGACCACTCTCCCACCGACTGTCGCTATCGCCGTCACCGCACCGCCCATGCCGGTGAGCGAAATACCGCGAGACGAGGGATCGGGCACCGCCGTGGCGACGATCACGGATGCCGACGGTGGGCGACTTCCGGTGTCCATCGGCACGCCCAGCCTCGTGGGCAGTGATCCCGATCCCTTCCCGGGCAAGTCTTTACCACCTGTCGCCGCCTCGACAGCCGGAAACACCGAACCCGCCAATACCACCGTCGATCCTCGGCCTCTGCTGTCAGACGACAGCCGACCGGCGCCAAACACGGCGACGACCGTTGCCGGTGTCGAACAAGCGGCAAAATTTGCCGTCGCCCCGACGGACGAGGTTACGGTGTCTACCGAATCGCACCGCAAGGAGTCGCCGGCGCCCCTCAGCGGCCTGGCCACGCTTGAGGCGGCAAGCAACCGAATTCACGGCATGACCACCGCGACGCCGGACGCGCCGAAAGAGCTGCAAACGCCGCTCAGAGACCCCGCCTGGAACAGCGAGTTTGGCCAAAAACTGCTGTGGTTCGCCCACAACGACAAACAACAGGCTCATTTGACGCTCAATCCACCGCGGTTGGGTTCGATCGAAATCACCTTGAATTTCGACAAGGATAGCGCCAGCGCCTACTTCGCCTCGGCGAATCCGGAAGTCCGCAACGCGCTCGAGACGGCGACACCGCGACTTCGCGAAATGTTCGCCGCGGCCGGCATCGATCTAGGGCAAGTCGGCGTCGGCGGCGAATCTTTCCGCGAACAGCCGAACAACCGGCAGCAACGGCCGAGCACGCACCGCCAGACGGCCGATAACGCTATACTTGACATTGATTTAGCGAGCAGCCTGCCAACGACAGGCGTGGCGGCGCGTCTGGGGAGTTCGCGGGTCGACATCTTTGCGTAAAGGCTGCCACTCGTTTGCCGCCGATGGCATGTCAGCAAACCGGATTCCTCGCTGGTGGTAAATCGCAAGACTTCAAGGAGAAACGTTTCGTATGGCCAAGGAAGCAAAACCTGCCGCTGAAGGCACCGAAGCGGCCGCGCCGGCAAAAAGCAACAAGAAGCTTTTGATCATCATCATCGCCGCCGTGGTGCTGGTGCTTGGCATTGGCGGAACCGTGGGCTATCTCCTTCTCAAGAGCGACCCGGAACACAGCGAGGAAGACGGCGACGCCCCGGCCGAAAAAGCCAAGCCGGCCAAAAAGAAAAAGACCGAAAAAGAAGCGGCCCCGGTTTATGTTCCCATCGACGCATTCACCGTGAATCTTGTCCCGGAAAACGGCGATCAATTTCTGCAGTTGATCATTTCGGTCGAAGTCGAAAACGCCGCCACCGGCGAGCATCTCAAGCAATACATGCCCAAGCTGCGCAATGACCTGACAATGATTCTGTCAAGCAAGAAGGCGTCCGAGCTGATCACCAAGGAAGGCAAGGAAAAACTGGCCGAGGAAATCAAGGAGCAAATCAACGGCATTCTCGAGCCGTCCGGCAAGGGCAAGAAACGTGACACTCCGATCAAGGAGGTGCTATTCACCTCTTTCATCATTCAATGAGCGGCAATGAGCGCGGATTTCCTCTCCCAGGATGAAGTCGATGCCCTGCTCAAGGGCGTTAGCGGAGAAGCCGAGGAAATCGAGGAAAGCGACGATGTCGGCAGTGGACCGCGTCCGTACAACCTCGGCACACAGGAAAGAATCGTCCGTGGGCGAATGCCGACGCTGGAACTGGTCAACGAGCGCTTCGCCCGGTATCTACGCATCGGACTGTTCAACTACATGCATCGCAGCGCCGAGATCTCGGTCGGTTCGATACGTGTGCAGAAATACAGCGAGTTCACCCGCAATCTGGTCGTTCCGACGAATCTGAATCTGGTCCTTGCCAAGCCGCTGCGCGGCACCTCGTTGTTCGTGTTCGATCCAAATCTGGTTTTTCTGGTCGTAGACAATATGTTCGGCGGCGATGGGCGTTTTCATACCCGTGTCGAGGGCCGCGACTTCACGCCGACCGAACAGCGGATCATTCGAGGTATCCTGGGCGTGGTGTTCACCGAATATTCGCGCTCGTGGAAACCGGTTTACGACCTCAATTTCGAATACATTCGTTCGGAAATGAATTCGCAGTTCGCCAACATCGCCACGCCCTCGGAAATAGTCATCTCAACCACTTTCACGCTGGAATTCGGCGGCTCCAGCGCCGACATGCACATCTGCTTCCCGTATTCGATGATCGAACCGATCCGCGAACTGCTTTACAGCGCCATGCAGAGCGACCAATTGTCGACCGACCAACGCTGGATCGTGATGTTGCGCAAACAATTGAAAAACGCCGAGGTCGAAATGACGGTGCAACTGGCAACCGCGACCGTGACCTTGCGGGAGATTCTGAAAATGAAGGCTGGCGATTTCATACCGCTCGAAATACCGGCGAAAGTCGTCGCCATGGTCGATGAAATCGCCGTGATGGAGTGCCATTACGGCACCCAGGGCAGGCAATACGCCCTCAAGGTCGACCACTTCATCGCCGTCGAAGAGGCCGAAACCCTCCCCGGAGAACGCAATGGTTAATCCCGACGACGCGGACGATCTGCCTATCGAAGACCACGGTTCGGTCGACGACGACTGGGCGGCGGCGATGGCTGAACAAGCGACCGCCACCACGGGCGGCGGTCACGCGCAGCCCGCGAATATCTTCCCGAGCTTCGACGACCCGGTCGACAAAAACTCGATGATGCAAGATCTCGACATGATTCTGGATATTCCCGTCCAGATCTCGGTCGAACTCGGACGCACCCGGATCACCATCAAAAATCTGCTCCAGCTGGCCCATGGCTCGGTCGTCGAACTCGATGCGCTCGCGGGCGAGCCGCTGAACGTTTTCGTCAATGGCACACTGATCGCGCAGGGCGAAGTGGTCGTGGTTAACGATAAATTCGGCATTCGCTTGACCGATATCGTCTCGCCTTCCGAGCGCGCGCGCCGGATCGGACATTGAACGCCTCGCGCTTGTCCGCCGATCCCGAATCGATGAGTCCTCGCACAACTCGCATCGCCTCCCTGGCGGTACTCGCGCTGCTGTCCAACCAGACGCTGGCGGAAACAGCCGTGGTCGAACCGCCGGGCGTGTCCGGAGCGGCGATGCTGCAAGCGGTTCTCGGCCTGACGCTGGTGATCGGCATTTTATTTCTTGCCGCCTATATGCTGCGTAAACTCAATGGCGGTCGCGGTTTCGGAAACAGCGGCCCACTGCGGGTTGTCGGCGGATTGATGATCGGCCCCCGAGAACGAATCGTGCTCATCGAGATTGGCGACGAGTGGATCGTCGTCGGCCTCGCGCCTGGGCAAATTCAGACCCTGCACACGCTGCCAAAGGGTCCCCTGCCAGACAGCGTCAACAGCGAAAGAAATTTTTCCGGTTGGCTGAAACAGATCGTCGAGCGCCACAATGAAGGCACCTAGGCTTTTTCTCGGCCTGCTGTTCGGGCTGCTGCTCCCCCTGGCGGTCTGGGCACAGGCCGGGGGGCTGCCGATGGTCAGCAGCACGCCCGGTGCCGGCGGTAGCCAGAACTACACCCTGTCGATCCAGACGCTGTTGACGCTGACGGCCCTGACCTTCATTCCCGCCGCTCTGCTGATGATGACCAGTTTCACGCGCATCGTCATCGTTCTGGCCTTGTTGCGACACGCGCTCGGCACGCAAACCGCTCCGCCTACTCAAGTGCTCGTCGGCCTGTCGTTGTTTCTGACGTTTTTCATCATGTCGCCGGTACTCGACGCCGTTTACACCGACGCCTATCTGCCGTTGTCGGAAAACAAAATCACCTACGTCGAAGCGGTCGAGCGCGGCGCCGTGCCCCTGCGCAAATTCATGCTCAAGCAAACGCGCGAGACGGATATCGCCCTTTTTGCCCGCATGGCCAATGCGCCGCAATTCCAATCGGCCGAGGATATTCCGATGCGCCTGTTGATTCCGGCCTTCGTGACCAGCGAATTGAAAACGGCGTTCCAGATCGGCTTTGTCATTTTCATCCCGTTCCTGATCGTCGACATGGTCGTCGCCAGCGTGCTGATGTCGATGGGCATGATGATGATGTCGCCCGTGATGGTGTCGCTACCCTTCAAGCTGATGCTTTTCGTGCTGGTCGACGGCTGGCATCTACTGCTCGGCTCCCTGGTCGCGAGCTTCGGCACATGACGCCCGAAGTGGTGATGAATATCGGACGACAAGCGGTGGAAATGACCCTGCTGCTGTCTGCACCACTGCTTCTCGCGGCGCTGGTCATCGGCCTGATCGTCAGCATTTTTCAGGCGGCGACCCAGATCAACGAGCAGACGCTGTCGTTCATCCCAAAACTGGTGGGCATGTTGCTGATCCTGCTGCTCGCCGGCCCGTGGATGCTGCAATTGATGGTCGAGTACGTCCGCCGGCTGTTCGAGAGCATCCCGCTGCTGGTGGGTTAGGACGGCGATGATCAGCGTCAGCACGGCCGAGATCAACGCCTGGATCGCTGCCTTCATTTTCCCGCTGGCGCGTATTCTGGCAACCCTGGCCGCCGCCCCGCCCTATAACAATCCGGCCCTGCCGCCACGCGTGCTGCTGATTCTCGGTCTGGCGATCACTTTCGCCATTTCGCCGCTGTTGCCGGCCATTGCCGTCGACCCGGCATCGGGCACCGGCCTGCTCGTTCTTGCGCAGCAACTGGTCATTGGCTTCGGCATGGGCTTTGCGATGCGCCTGGTGTTCACCGCGGTCGACATGGCCGGCACGATGATCAGCCTGCAAATGGGTCTTGGATTCGCCAGTTCCTACGATCCACTGACCGCCGGTCAAACCGGCGTGGTTTCGGAATTCCTGGGGATGCTGGCCTTGCTGATCTTCATGGCGGTCAATGGCCATGCAATGGTCATGGCCACGCTGTTGCAGGGTTTCACGGCCATGCCGATCGGCGCGCCCATGCCGGGCGCGGCCACGTGGTGGAATCTGGCGGCGTCGGCGTCGCTGATCTTTGCGTCGGGCCTGCTCCTGGCCCTGCCGATTGTCGTCACCTTGCTGATCGGCAATCTGGCCCTTGCCGTGCTGAGCCGCGCGGCGCCACAACTGAACCTGATGGCCATCGGTTTCCCGCTGACCATCACCCTGGGGTTCGCGGCATTACTTTTGGGCCTGTCGCATCTGAGCGCGCCCTTGCTCCAGTTGTTCGAGCAGGGATTGCAAACGATGCTCGGGCAATTTTCGCCAGCCGACATCCGCCGTTAAGGCGGCTTCCTGGTCGAATCGGAGCGCACCAGTTGAATCACGCCACTGGCGTAGCGGTGGGTGAATGGCGTGCTGGACTCGATGCCTTCCGAATAATCGAGAATGCGGTAAGCCGAGAATCCCCCGTCGCGCTGCAACTGCTGTGCCCGCCGTTTGAGTATCAGACCCGACTCGCCATCACCGCCAGTCCGGAAACTCTTGGCTTGCATCGAGACGAAATAAGTGTCGCGGTCAAGCGACCGCTCTTCGATGCACCAATTCGGCGCCAGAGGATCGTAGACCACATAGGCCACGACGGCCGCCGCCGCGCCAAGCCCCAGTTCAGCCGAGGTGGCCGCCCGCTGGCTGACGGCATGGACGCCAGCGGCGACTAGCGCCAGATTTTCTTTCGTGGGATCCAGGTTTCCTCGTGGGCTGACGGCCCCGCTGAGCGAATACGTGGGTGTGCGCACATCGGCTGACGATGGCGCGTCCCGATCGAAACCGGCGCACGCCCCGAGAAAAACGGGCAGCGCCACACCAATGACCATGCGACAAGCGGTTGTTTTCACTTAAATATACTTGAAAAGACTCAATCCGCTAATTTGCACATACGATTTCTGCGCCGCCTCCAGAGAGATCTGCTGCTTGGTAAAATCCGAAATCGCCTGTGCGTAATCTAGATCCTGCAAATCGGACAGTGCTCCCTGATACAAAACGTCAAGCGAAGAGGCGCTGTTGTCGAGACTGTCCAGCGCCTGCAAACGAGACCCCACGCTGGCCTGCACACGTTCGACATTGACCAGCGCGTTATCGAGGTTGGTCAGCACATCTTGCAGGCGGGCGGTGAAATCGGTCCTGATAGTGCTGGTGGTCAACGGCGTGCGCAGCAAACTGATTGCATCCTGCACGGTTTCGAAAACGCTTTTATTGGCACTCGGCCGGATGGTGAAGGTATCGCCGGCCACCGGCAAGCCCGTGATTGTTACTTGTGCCCCGAAATCGGTGCTGACCGCGGCGGCAGGCGGCTGGGTGGTGGTGACCAAGGAAATCGACTGCCCCGCCGAGAATGGCATGACCGAGCTGACAGCCACCGGCGGCAAGGCGACCGCGGGCGGGGGCGGCGTTGAAACGTCGAACAACTGGTAACTCTTGACACCGCCGGGCGCCGAAAATTGAATCTGCAAGGCACGATTGCTGCTGCCTTGCCAAGGAAAACCGTTTTCCAGGGCAGTCTGCCATTTCTGCAAATCCAGCACCGATCCATTGTCGATCACACCGGACCCCTGATTGAGCACACCGGCGCCATTTCCAGTCGCCGTGGTCGAAAAGGAGCCGTTGCCTTCACGAATGTTCATGAAAACATCGCTGCCGGCAACATTGCTGGCCACCTGCTGCGACGCGGCGACTTGCACCAGACGCTCGCCGTCGTCGCCATGGTAAACCACCGGCACGGGCATCTGCGGCGATGTCGCCGTGCCACGGACAAACGGCGTCGTCTCGCCCTGGTAACCGGCGAAAAGAAAGTCGCCGACGGCGCTTCGGCTATTGGCGATACTCAGCATTTCATCGAAACCACTGTCCATGGTGGCGGCAATCGCCTCTCGGTCGCTGTCCAGCAGCGTGGTGTTGCCCGCCTGCACGATGCGCGAGCGAACACTTTGCAGCAGATCGGTAAACGCGGTGAGGTGACTTTCGATCAGGCTCAGTTCGTCTTTGACATCGCCCTGGTTTTGCATGTATTGCTCGCCAACGTCCTTGGTTTGGGTCATCACCAAGGCTTGCGAGGCGGCGGTGGGATCGTCCGACGGACTCAATAGACGACGCCCGGTCGATAGCTGTTGCTGCAATCTGGCGAGCTGAGTCTGTGTCCGCCCCATGTGGCGCATGCCGGAATCGTAAATCTGGCTGGTACTGATACGCATGAAATTCCCCTTAGCCGGACATGACTTGCAAAATGGTATCGAACAGCGTCGAACCGACTTGCAGTGACTTGGCCGACGCTTGGTAAGCCTGCTGATAGCGAATGAGATTGGCGGCTTCTTCGTCGAGATTCACTCCGGAAACCGAGTCGCGACTTGCTTGCGCCTGTGCCAGCAGGGCTTCTTGCGATTCCGCGGCCACCGACACCTGCCGGGTCTTGTTACCCACTTTATCGACCAGACCCGCATAGGCTTCCTGAAAAGTGCTCGACTTGCTGGACATGGTGTCCTGCGTCTGCAATTGCGCCAGGGCCAGCGCATTGCGCGAATCGGCGGTTCCGCCGGTGTTACGGGCAATCACGAAAGTGTCGCCAGAGGTCGGCGAGCCGGAAATGGTGAAGCTGAAGCCCGTGGGCGGCGTCGTCGCGACAGAGCCCAGCAGTGTGATGGTCGCGCCGCTGGTGTAAGGCACGGTATCGGTCAGCGCGGCGATGGTCACGGGCGCGCCGCCATTGATGGACACCTGCGAACCGACCGGGAAATTCTGCAATTGTCCGCCCTGGTAAACCACGGAGATCGGCATGCCGGCGACCGCCGCCGTATAACCCGGACCGACGCTGCCGGAGGACACCTTGGCCGATCCCAGATTGGTCTTGCCGACCGAACTGGTCACCGGCCCGGCCGCCGTGACCAAGCGCGGATCGGTGGCGACCGTCGAACTCACCGACAAATTCTGTGCCGCGCTCCGCGTCGGCTGAATCAGGTAACTCGACCCGGGAACCAATACCGCCGTGGCGGAAAGGGTAAAGCCTTGTGGATCGGTGGCCAACTGCGCGCTCACCGCCGCCAGATCAACACCCGACCAGACCTTGTCGTCCGACAGGCGCGTCAACGTGACGCCCGTGGCGTCGGCGGCCAGACGGTAATCGCTGCCAGTCAGATCGGTGTAATAGTTGCCGTTATAGGGAGGCGGAGTGATGAAGGCGGCACTGACTATCGGACTACCCACCGGGTTCTTGGTATTGGCAACCACATCCGGTCCGGCAACAACAAAAAAATTCGGCGAAAAACTGTTCGGTGCCGCCGAAAGCGCCGACTGCCCCAGCAAATCCTGACCCAGCGCGCTTTGCGCATTGAAAGTCATTGCCAGCGACGCAGCGCTACGCCCAAGATCGTTCAACGTCGGCCGCAAGGATTCTTGACGAAAGGTCAGCAAGCCACCGAGACTGCCGCCGTCGAGCAGCGATTCGGGCATCTCCTGACTACCGGTGGCGGTTTTCAAACCAACCGCCAGCCGCGACGGATCGTCAAGCGACGGGCTGGTGGTGAAACTCATCGCTTGTGTTCCGACGACCAGTTGCTGGCCGGTGCCGACGAAAACATTGAGGCTACCGTCGGTGTTGGTCGTCGTCGTCGCCCTGATCTGCTTGTTCAGTTCAGCCAGCAAATGGTCCCGGGTATCGAGGAGATCGTTGGCCGGCTGCCCGCTTGATGCCTGCGCAATGACAATCCGTTGATTGACGGCGGCGATTTGCTCGGCGTAGTCGTTGATTCCGGCAACGGTTGCCGCGATTTGAGAATCGACGGCGCGCTCGATCTGCGCCAACTGATCGCCCAGCGACCTATAACGGGTACTCAAGGTTTGGGCGTTGGCGATCAGTGCCTGTCGGCTAGGCAAATCCGCTGGATTGGTGGCCACCTTTTGCGCACCGGAAAAAAAACTCTGCAATTCCGGCGACAAACCCGCCGTCGCGTCACCCAGCATGTCGTCGACTTGCTTGATTTGCGCGTAGTAACTGTCGAGCTGGCTACTGGAACTTTGCGAACGATTGACTTGCTCGGTCAAAAAACCGCTGTAGAGACGCTCCACGGTGGCCACGCGCGTACCCATGCCGATGAAACCCGCGCCGGACAACATCGCCAGCGCGCTTTCCTGCGTCGTGCGCTGCCGCGAGAAGCCCGCCGTGTTGGCGTTGCTGATGTTGTGTTGCGTGGTCTGCAAACCCATCTGGGCGGCCAGCAAACCCGTAATGCCGGAACCGATAAGTCCTGAGGTACCCATGGCGCGAACTTCTCCTTTACTTCCCGATGAACGGCAAACGTCCCGGAATATTTAGCTCCCGGCCCGGTTCCGGAAAAAGCTCATCCGGCCAAGGCTTGCCGCAAGGTTGGCCCGTTGATGATCCGGGCCAGCTTGTTGGCGTACATGGGATCGGTGGCATATCCCGCCTGCTGAAGCGAACGAGCAAACTTCGTGCCATCCTGCTCACCGATCACCGCCGCAAAACGCGGCTTGCTGGCGAGAATACCGGCGTAATCGCGAAAGGCCTCGGCATAGGAACCGTAGGCACGGAATTTGGCGCGCACCGATTGCGCCACGCCATTGACGAATTCGGTGGTTTGCACCTCCACCGTCGGACCGGTCCAACCACGGCCGGCCTTGACCCCAAACAGATTGAAGCTCGGACTGCCGTCGGCGCCCTTGATCTCACTTTTTCCCCAACCGCTTTCAAGCGCCGAATGGGCCACCAGGAAGTGAGCCGGCACGCCGGTCGTGGCGGCGGCCTCGACGGCATGCGGCCAGACGCGGTCGACAAAACGGCGCGCCTTGGAGGGAGTGTCGCCAACCGCCGACGAGGTCGCTTCGGCGGGGTTGGCTTCCAAGAAGCGCCGCGCACCGGCCTCGGGGCGGTGCGGGAGGTTTTTTGTCGTAGACGGCGACACCAGCGACCGCGGCAAGGCATCAAGCGATGTCGAGGCCGCCTTTGAGAGATCGACGCCTTGTCGCGCCAACTGCTTTTCGATCATGGTCGCAAAGCCGAGAGGCGATTGCGACGCCAGATTCATCGCCAGTTGCTGATCGCCGATGGCGGTGAAAAACTGCCCTTGCTGACTGTCGAGAAGGCCATCGCCGCGAGTCGCGTCGCGCATGCTTTTCAGCATCATGCTCAACAACATGCCTTCGAACTGTTTCGCGGCCTGCTTGAGTCCGCCCTGCGGATCTTGCGCCAATCTGGCGCGCAAATCGCCGCCGATCGCCGGGTCGACAACCAGTCGGTTGATGGTCATTGGAGTGGAAGTCATGAACGGTTCTCCATGATTACGGTCGCCTCGCCGACTCTTAGATGATTTCGAGGTCGGCGCGCAACGCACCGGCGGCCTTCATCGATTGCAGAATCGACAGCAGATCCTGCGGACCGGCGCCCAGGGCGTTAATCGCCTTCACCACCTCGGAAAGATTGACGCCGGCCTTCAACTGAATGAGCGAACTGCCGCTCTGTTTGATGTCGATATCGTTCTGGGTGGTCGTCGTTGTCTGACCACCGGACAAGGCATTGGGCTGACTGACTTTCTGTTCCGAATTGATGACCACGGAAAGATTGCCATGCGCCACCGCACAAGATTCGAGGGTAACCGTCTGGTTCATCACGATCGAGCCGGTGCGCGGATTGACGATCACCTTGGCCATGGTTTTCGCGGGTTGGACCTGAAGATTCTCGACTCGCCCGAGGAAAGCGACCCGGCTGTTGGCATCCTCGGGCGCGGCAACGCGGATCAAACGCCCATCGAGCGCCTGCGCCGTGCCCGCTCCGATCTCACGGTTGATCACCTCCACCACGCGCTGTGTGGTACCGAAGTCGGTGGTGCCCATCTCGTAGTGCACGAAAGGCCCTTGACCGAGCGCTGTCGGCACCTCGCGCTCGACCGTGGCACCACCCGCGACGCGGCCGGCCAGCAAATGATTGACCGCCACCTTGCTGCCGCCGGCGGACGCTCCAGCGCCACCGACCAGCAAGTTACCCTGGGCCTGCGCGTAAATCTGCCCGTCGGCGCCCTTCAGGGGAGTCATCACCAATGTGCCGCCACGCAAACTTTTGGCATTGCCCATCGACGACACCGTGACATCGATCTGTTGCCCGATCCGGGCAAAAGGCGGCAGATTGGCGGTCACCATGACCGCGGCCACATTCTTTAGCTGCAAGGATTGCGTCGTCGGCAAGGTGGTGCCGAGCTGCGCCAGCATATTGATGATGCTTTGGGTGGTGAAAGGTGTTTGCGTGGTCTGATCGCCGCTACCGTCGAGACCGACGACGAGTCCGTAACCGACGAGCTGGTTGTTGCGCACGCCTTGCAAGGACGCCAGATCCTTGATCCGTTCGGCTAGCGCCGTGCCGCTCAACAAGCCAAGGACGAGAACGGCAAGAATTGCCGTCCGCTGCAGAAACCTGCCGGCAAAACTGTCCATGGTCACCGCCGCCTCCAGATTATGCTCAGAATGACCATACCGAAAGAAAAAATCGTGCCAGCAAGCCGGGAACCGGAAAAAGCGGATTACTGGCTTGCGCGCGGTCGTTCGAGTCACACGATGCCGATTCCGCACCACCCGGAAATCGGCAACGGGAAAGAGAGCCTATCGCCACAGCGCGGCGGCGAAGAGAAAGAGTCCTCGCCATCGGCCACTTTCCGTGGGGGAAGACGTCTACGAGCGCCGAAGATCTCCGGCGCATCCGTCGTTTGATTCAGAAAGGCAATACCGAGAGGAAGAATCGCGCCAGCCAACCCACGACCTGGGCCTCGCTGATCGCGCCGCTTTCCTTGTACTCGATGCGGGCGTCGGCGATCTGCGACGACGCAATGGTGTTGGCGGCGTTGACAAAGTAGGGATTGATGATGCCGGAAAGACGGATGTATTCCTGTCCGTGGCCGATCGCCACCTGTTTTTCCCCCGAAACCAGCAGGTTGCCGTTGGGAAGCACTTCGATGACGGTCACGGTAATGGTTCCCGTGAACACGTTGTTGGCCGCCGCCTCGCCCTTGCCGTTGGCGCTGTTGCTGCTATCGGCCTTCAAGTCCAGGCCCTGGAACGATTTGCCCGGCAAGCCGACGATCGGATTGGCCGACGCGCTGATGCTGCCGGTTTTGGCGAGCGCGCTGTTCGACTTGGTCGCCGCCGAGGTGTTTTCGGTAATGGTGACGGTGATGGTATCGCCGATGTAACGCGCGCGCCGGTCTTCAAACAGCGTGCGCGAGGAGCCGGCCTGATAAATGCTGCCCGTGGCCGCGAGATTCGCCGCCAGACTGTCGCTCCGCTGTTGCGGGCGCGCGGTCATCGGTTGATGTACGTTGGTCGGCGGCACCGTGGTACACGCTCCCAGCAGCAACACTGGAATCAGCGCCAGCCAGGCACCGGCACTCGAATTCTTGGAACGCTTGCTCATCGTCGACTCCTTACAACTGCGTCAGCCGCGCCAGCATCTGATCCGAGGTCGACACCACTTTGGAATTGAGTTCGTAAGCCCGTTGCGTCTGGATCATCATCACCAGTTCCTGGGCCACGTTGACGTTCGAAGCCTCGACATAATTCTGCAACACCGTTCCAGAACCGTTGCTACCCGGGGTATTGGGCGTCGGCGTGCCGCTCGAGGCGGTTTCCAGATAAAGATTGCCGCCAATGCTCTGCAAACCGCCGTTGTTGATGAAGGTAGCCACCTGAATGGTGCCGATCTGCGTCGCCGCCGACGTACCGGGCAAGGTCACGCTGACCACGCCGTCGGTGCCGATGGTCAGGGTCAAGGCGTTCGCGGGAATGGTGATCGCCGGTTGCAAGGGGTAACCACTGGTGGTGACGATCTGCCCCTGGTTGTCTTTTTGAAACGATCCGTCGCGCGTGTAGCCGGTCGTTCCATCGGGCAGCAAGACCTGGAAGAAACCGGCGCCGTCGATAGCCAAATCGAGCGTGTTGCTGGTTTGTTGCAGCGAACCCTGCGTGAAAATCCGCCCGGTCGATACCGGCGTTGCACCGAGGCCGATCTGCAGACCGTCCGGAATCTGCGTGGTTTGCGACGACTGCGCCCCCGGCTGCCTCAGGGTTTGATACAGCAGGTCGGCAAAAATGCCCCTGCCCTCCTTGAAGCCATTGGTGCTGACGTTGGCCAGATTGTTGGCGATGATGTCTATCTGCACTTGCTGGGCATTAAGCCCGGTGCTGGCTGTCCATAGCGAGCGGATCATGGTGGAATCGTCCTATCAGCGGCTGATCGATAAAATCTGGGTGGCTGCCCGAGCGTTGGTGTCAGCCGTTTGCAACATCTTGACCTGCATCTCGAACTGGCGTGAAAGGCTGATCATTCGCACCATCGCGTCTACCGCGTTGACATTGCTGCCCTCCAGCGTTTCCGGAGCGAGCTTGACGTTTTCGTCGGCCGGCGCGTCCTCACCGTTGCGCGTGCGGAAGAGGCCGTCGTCGCCGCGGACCAGTTCGTTTTCCGGCGGGTTGACCAGCTTGATCCGACCCACCGCGTTGGCGTTGTTGATCGCTCCGGCGCCGATCCGCGGAATGCTCGATACCGTGCCGTCCGCGGCGATGGCGATATTGTTGTCCGGCGGCAACGTGATCGGCCCGCCCTCGCCCACCACGTTCAAACCGGTGCTGGTTTGCAGAACGCCATTGACGTCGGTCTTCAGGTTACCGGCGCGGGTATAGGCCTCGCGACCGTCCGCCCCCTGCACGGCGATCCAGCCCGCGCCCTGGACGGCCACGTCGAGCGGTCGGCCGGTCACCGTCAGCGGTCCCTGATCGAAGACATCCGCCACCGAAGCGTCGACCGCGAAGGCACGGGTCGGCGTTCCGGCACCCAAAATCGGCGCGGCCCGGAAACGATGCTCCATGGCCCGATAGCCGTTGGTGGTGGCGTTGGCCAGATTCTGCGCGACACCGGCCTGTTGCAGAAAAACCTGTTTGGCGCCGCTCATCGCGGTGTAAATCAAACGATCCATGGGGCTTTTCCTATCGCCGACGCCTGCTCGGGTCCTTAACGCAGGTTCACCAAGGTTTGCATGATCTGGTCCTGGGTCTTGATCGTTTGCGCGTTGGCCTGGTAATTGCGCTGCGCCGTGATCATGTCCACCAGCGCTTTGGTGAGATCGACGTTGGATTCTTCCACCGAGGCCGCCTGAACGACTCCTCGACCACCGGACAGCGGCACGCCGATCAACTCCGGCCCCGATTCGTTCGTCATTCCCCAGTGATTGTTGCCGAGATTCGTCAGACCGTTCGGATTGGCGAACATGGTCAATACCGCCTGCCCCATGTCACGTGTTTGTCCATTGCTGTATCGACCCTGGATGACGCCATCGCTGCTGACGCCGACGCCCGCCAGGCTACCGGAGGTGTAGCCGCCTTGCGTCAGTTTATCGGTGCTGAAGGTACTGCCGTATTGCGTCGTTCCCGCAAAATCGATCGTGCCCGGCGACCACGGCGATGTCGCTCCGCTGGTTAAATTCCATGACGGCAACACATGTTGGGCGGTGGTCGAATCCAGGTTGCCCGAGGTATCGAAAATCAGATTTCCACCCGGCAGGACCTGCGGATTCGCGCCGTCAAGCGTGGCATAAACCGTCCATTCGTTTCCGGCCGGCGCCGTCGGCGTATTGAGAACGTAATAAGTTGTCAGGTTGTGCGACACGCCAAGGCTGTCGAAAACCGACAAAGCCGTTGAATAATTATATGTTTTCGGATTTGCCGAATCGAAAGGCGCCGCCGTCGGAACGCTCTGGCGCGAATCAAGGTTGAGAGAAGCGGTCAAGTTTCCGGCAAGCGGGTCGCTCGTGGCGCGCGGCGCGATCTGGCTGGCGGACAATTGCAATTCGACCGGACTGGTCGCGGTAATCACGCCATTGACCGCCGCCGGATAGCCGGTCAGCCGAAGCTTTTGATCGTTGACCAGATAGCCATCCTTGTCGACATGAAATTGCCCGTTACGCGTATAACTCAGTTCTCCATCGAGATTGCTCATGCGGAAAAACCCGCCACCGTTGATTGCCCAATCGAGCGAGTTGCCGGTTGCCGTCAGAGTGCCTTGCGTGAACTGCTGCGCGACCGCGCCCACATTCACGCCGATACCGACCGGCGACGTTCCGGCCACGCCCAACGAGCCGGCGAACATATCGGCGAACTGCGTGTTCGCACCTTTGAAACCGACGGTGCTTGTATTGGCCACGTTGTTGCCAATGACGTTCAGTGCTGACGACGCCCCGTTCAATCCGCTCAAACCTTGTTGAAAGCTCATGTTTTTCCCCTACCGATCGATCAAATCTAGAGAATCTGCTGGATCTTGCTGAAATCGACCAATCCCAGCGCACCCAAGTCCAGTTGAAAACCGCTCTTGCCCCGAACCAAAGCAGATACCGTGCCAACCTGAAGAGTATCGGCCGTCACCTTGTCGTCGCCACGAACGGCGCTGACGGAAAAGCTGTAGTTGCCGGCCGGCGCCGTCGTTCCGGCATCGCTCATTCCGTCCCAGACAAAGGCGAAACTGCCCGCCTGATGTGCGCCGAGGTTCTGTTTTTGCACGACATTTCCCTTTGAATCGAGAATCGTCAGCGTCACGCTGTCGGCGGCCTCGGCAAGATCGACCCCTCCGCCGGCCTGACCGTTGGCAAGCGTCAGCGCCTTGCCGGGCGCCAGAACGTTTTTGCCGATCAACCCAGCGGCCTGTATCGACTGACTATCGGTGTAGGAATTCAGCAGCGTCGCCAGCGACTCGTTGAGTTTTTCGATACCGGAAACGGTGCTGATCTGCGACAACTGGCTGGTCACCGCCGCGTTATCCATCGGATTCAGCGGGTCCTGGTTTTTCAGTTGCGCCACCAGCAAATTGAGAAAGCGGTCCTGCACGTCCTGGTTTGTCGAAGAGGCGGTCGTGCTGGAACTCGATTTGGTGTTCAGCGCCGCCAGAATATCGCTGGCGCTACCGACCGAAGAAACGTTGGCCATGAATTCCTCCTTGATTGTTATTGGTTTTTACTGACCAAGCGTCAGCGTTTTCAGTAGTAGTTGCTTGGCGGTGTTCATCACCTCGACATTGGTCTGGTAGGACCGCGACGCCGAAATCATGTTGGTCATTTCTTCGACGACATTCACATTCGGCATCGTGACGTACCCTTTTTCGTCGGCAACCGGACTGCGCGGGTCATAAACCATCCGCCCCGGACTGCTGTCCTCCACCACTTGCGTCACCCGCACACCCTGTGCGGCAGCGCTGCCCATCGGCGTCGCCGTGAACACCACCTGCTTCGCGCGATAAGGCTGGCCGTCGGAACTGACCACGCTGTCGGCATTGGCCAGGTTGCTGGCCACGGCGTTGAGACGTATCGACTGCGCGGTCATCGCGCTGCCGGCAACTTGAAACGTATTGAATAGGCTCATGATTATTGCCCTTGAACCGCCGACAACATGCTCTTGATCTTGTTGGTGATGAAGGTCAGACCGGCCTCGTAGTAAAAGGCATTTTCAGCGAACTGCGTGCGCTCGACATCCATTTCGACCGTATTGCCATCGGCGCTCGCTTGCACCGGCTGCCGATAGCCCAGCGTCGGGACGGCGCTGCCGTCGGTACCGGCCAAATGACGCGGCGAGGTGGTGGCCAGAGCGATCGCGCTCTCCTGGCGACCTGCAAGCGTCTGCTGCAATGTCGCCTGAAAATCAAAATCCCGGGCTTTGTAGTTGGGCGTATCGGCGTTGGCGATATTTCCGGCCAGCACCTGCTGCCGCTTGGCACGCAACGCCAGCGCCTGCTGTTGGAAAGAGAGAAAACCATCGAGCTTATTGACCACGACAACCTCGCCAGACAACGTCATGGCAGTCATCGAAGCAATTTACGTGCCACCAAGAAGAGCGCGGATCGGCGGGGCTTGCGCACCGTCCGGACCTCGTCCGCCCCTCATTTTTCCGGCCAGGGCGGCGCATTTGCCGGCGTGCCGGCAAATATTGCCGTTCGTCGCCTCATGTCTCGCGCGGGTTCTTTTTTGATCACCTTCGCCAACGCGGCCGATTAGGGCAAAATACGGAGATGCACATCAAGGGCCTTGGCAAACGTCTGAACAAAATCGCGGCACGACTTGTCGCGCTGCTGCTGGCGTCCGGTGGCGCAATGGCGCAGACGCCCCTGATGACGACGCTCGATCACTATTTGCAAGTACAAACCCAAGGTCTTCCCGGCAAGGTCACCTATTCGATCGACAAACTTGACCAGAACCCCCGGTTGGCGGAATGCGGCGCTTTCGAGCCTTTTTTGCCGCAAGGCAGTCGTTTGTGGGGAAAAACCACGATCGGCGTCCGTTGCGTGGCGCCAACGAACTGGACGATCTACCTCCCGGTAAGGATTTCAATCCTTGGCACCTACCTGCTGACGACGCGGCAACTCGCCCCCGGACAAACGGTGTCCGCCAGCGACGTGGTGGCACAAAATGGCGACCTTGGCAGCCTGCCGAACAATGTCCTGACCGACCCCGCGCAAGCAATAGGCAAAACGGTCAAGAACGGTGTCGCTGCCGGCCAGCCGCTGCGCAACGATTTTCTGATCGCGCCGTGGGCCGTTCAACAAGGGCAGAGCGTCCGGCTACTGTCTTCGGGCGATGGCTTCATCGTCAGCAACGAGGGTAAAGCCTTGAATAATGCCGTCAACGGGCAAATCGTCCAGGTACGGACCCATTCAGGCCAGGTTGTCAGCGGCGTCGCACGGAACGGCGCGGTGGTCGAGGTCGCGTACTGAGCGACCCGCCGGTCGCCAATATCAAAAAATGTTAAAGTTTCGTCGTGCCTGACCGATAGCTGGATTGAGCACAACCGATTTGTGGGAGCACCAACGTGAAAATCGACAGCAGCACGAAAATTGCAAGCGGCGTCAGCGAAACGCGGAGTCGCACAACCATCGGCAAACCAAGCGCTGGCGTCGCTGCCGAGGTTCACTTCAGCGAACTCGCCGAGCAACTGCAATCCCCGGGTGAAGCGCCGGCATTCGACGCCGCGCGGGTTGCCGAAATCAAACAGGCCATCGCCGACGGTCGCTTCACGATCAATGCGGGAGCGATTGCCGATCGCCTGATTGCCTCGGCCAGCGAACTCGTTGCCGTGCAACGACAAGGCTGATTCGCGGAACAAGAACGATGTCGTCCGCGAGCGCCGATCCGCCGCCGGTTTTGCTGCCGACAATGGAGGCCGAAGTCGCCGCGCTGAAAAAATTCGTCGTTCTGCTTGAGCGCGAGCGGCAGCTTCTCGCCACCGGCGAGACCGACGGATTGCACAATCTCGTCAGCGAAAAAAATGGGCTGGCGGTTCAACTGACCACCTTGGGCGCACGGCGTGGCGAATTCCTGGTGGCCTCCGGTCTGAGCGCGGACCATGCCGGGATCCACGCCTGGCTCGACGCCCACCCCGCCGCCGACCGCGCACGTTCGACTTGGCGACTGCTGTTATCGCTCGCCACTCAGGCCCGCGAACTGAACACGGCGAACGGCGATCTGATCCAGATTCGCATGCAGCAGAACGCGCTGGCCCTGGACGCCCTGCTGGGCGCCACCGCCTCACTCAGGCTCTATGGTCCCGACGGACAAAGCGCACCGCTCGGCGGTCGCCGCATCAGCGACTGCGCTTGAACCCGGCGAACGCGTCTGCCGGAAACCGCCGCTCCCACTCCGAACGCCATCGCCAGGGGGGCGCCCGCCACGGGAAGGCACGGCCCTCGGTGGACCGATTGTGAATTGCGTAAAACCGCCCGTGAAGGTAGTATCCATGCCGCGTTGCATGACGATGCCGGTCTGTTCACGAATTTACCAGTTGCGCGACCCGGCAAGGCAAGGTCTGTTTGTCCCGGCGCTCTGGCGCACGCATCCCGACGGCTCGCCGCACTCACCGCGAAATGGACCCGAAACTGCTCGCGGATTCGGGTCCCTGCCTCGTTTTCGCCACCTCCTCTACCGTTTCCAGAATGATTTCCGGCCTACTCAAGAAGATTTTCGGCAGCCGCAATGACCGGCTGATCAAGCAGTACACCCAGGTCGTCCGCAAGATCAACGCGCTGGAGGCGACCATCGGTGCCCTGTCCGACGACGCGTTGCGCGGCAAGACGGCGGAGTTCAAGACCCGCGCCGCCAGCGGTGAAACGCTAGACGCGCTGTTACCGGAAGCGTTCGCCGTCGTTCGCGAAGCAAGCAAGCGCGTGCTGGGCATGCGACACTTCGACGTGCAGTTGATCGGCGGCATGGTCCTGCACGACGGCAAAATCGCCGAAATGCGTACCGGAGAAGGCAAAACGCTGGTGGCGACGCTGCCCTCCTACCTCAACGCATTGTCCGGCGACGGCGTGCATGTGGTGACGGTGAACGACTACCTGGCCAACCGCGATGCCGAGTGGATGGGTCGCCTGCACCGTTTTCTCGGCCTGACGGTCGGCATCAACCTGTCGCAAATGGCGCACGAGGAAAAACAGGCCGCCTACGCCGCCGATATCACTTACGGCACCAACAACGAATTCGGTTTCGACTATCTGCGCGACAACATGGTGTATGCCGCCGACGAGCGCGTGCAGCGCAAACTGAGCTTCGCGATCGTAGACGAGGTCGACTCGATCCTGATCGACGAAGCGCGCACGCCGCTGATCATCTCCGGCCAAGCCGAGGACCACACCGATCTGTACGTGCGCATGAACCAGATCGCGCCCTTGCTTGAGCGCTGCGCCGAAGAAAACGGCCCCGGCGACTACTGGGTGGACGAGAAGGGTCATCAGATACTAATGACCGAGGCGGGTCACGAACATGCCGAGGAATTGCTGGCCAACGCCGGCATGCTGCCCGACGGCGGCAGTCTTTACGACGCCTCCAACATCCTGATGATCCACCACCTGTACGCCGCCTTGCGCGCCCACAACCTGTTCCTCCGGGACCAGCAATACGTGGTGCAAAACAACGAGGTGATCATCGTCGACGAGTTCACCGGCCGCCTGATGGCCGGCCGTCGCTGGTCCGACGGCCTGCATCAAGCCGTCGAAGCGAAGGAAGGCGTGCGGATCCAGAACGAGAACCAGACCCTGGCCTCGATCACCTTCCAGAACTATTTCCGGATGTACAGCAAGCTCTCCGGCATGACCGGCACCGCCGACACCGAAGCCTACGAATTTCAGCAGATTTACGGCCTGGAAACAGTGGTCATCCCGACCAATCAGCCCATGCGGCGGGTCGACAACAACGACCAGGTGTTCCGCACGGCCAAGGAAAAACACGACGCCATCGTCGCCGACATTCGCGCCTGCCGCGAGCGCGGACAGCCGGTACTGGTCGGCACCACCTCGATCGAGAACTCCGAATTGCTTTCGGCGTTGCTCGACCACGAAAAACTGCCGCACCAGGTGCTCAACGCCAAGCAGCATGCGCGCGAGGCCGAGATCGTCCAGCAGGCCGGTCGCCCCGGCGTGATCACCATCGCCACCAACATGGCCGGTCGAGGCACCGACATCGTTCTCGGCGGCAGCATCGAAAAACAGATTTCCCAGCTTCGCGACGACGACACCCTGGAAACCGCCGTTCGCGAGGCGCGCATCGCCGAAATACGCGCGCAGTGGCAAAAACTGCATGAACAAGTGGTCGCCGCCGGCGGGCTGCACATCATCGGCTCCGAGCGGCACGAATCGCGACGGATCGATAACCAGTTACGCGGACGCTCGGGGCGTCAGGGCGACCCCGGCTCGTCGCGCTTTTATCTGGCCCTCGACGACGCGCTGCTGCGCATCTTCGCCGGCGACCGCCTGAAGTCGATCATGGAACGCCTGAAAATGCCGGAGGGCGAACCGATCGAGCATCCGCTGGTGTCGCGTTCCCTGGAATCGGCGCAACGCAAGGTCGAGGCACGCAACTTCGACATCCGCAAACAACTGCTCGAATACGACGACGTCGCCAACGACCAGCGCAAGGTCATCTACGCGCAACGCAACGAGTTGCTGGCCACCGACGACATCTCGGAAACCATCACCGCGATGCGCGACGGCGTGCTGCACGACACCTTCCGGCTCTACGTGCCGACCGACAGCGTCGAAGAGCAATGGGACCTGCCGGGCCTGGAACGCACCCTCGCCGCCGATCTGCAACTGGAATTGCCGATCGTCGACTGGTCGAAACAGGAACCGACCTTGCGCGACGAGGAAATCCTGCGTCGTATCGTCGACCAGGCGACGGCCACCTATCACGCCAAGATCGAACGGGTCGGCGGCGAACCGTTCCACCAGTTCGAACGCAACGTGATGCTGCAAAGCCTGGACACGCACTGGCGCGAACACCTCGCGGCGCTGGACCACCTGCGACAGGGAATTCATCTGCGCGGCTACGCGCAGAAAAATCCCAAACAGGAATACAAGCGCGAAGCGTTCGAGCTTTTCGAGCGCCTGCTCGACAGCGTGCGCATCGACGTCACCCGCCTGCTGGTCACCGTGCAAGTGCGGGAGCAGGAAGATGTCGAGGAGATCGCTCCGCACGCCGAGGTGCAGAACGTGCGCTACCATCATGCCGATTACGACGAGGCGCTGGCGCAAACGGACCACGATGCCACGGCGGGCGAGCCACCGAAGCCGATCGCCGGCGGCGGTGGGTCCAAGGTCGGACGCAACGAACCCTGCCCGTGCGGCTCCGGCAAGAAATACAAACAATGCCATGGCAGGCTGAGCTGACCGTCGCGCCAGGCGGTCCACCGCGTCCGCCGACGGACCGGACATGCCCGACAGGCGCCGACGCCAGGCTTTTTGCCACGGCAGTTACCGAAGTCCTTGCTCGTCTGAAAACGCGAGGTCGCAATGCCCGTCAATTACCGCACCCCTTCCCCCGCTGAACTGCATCCGGTCGCCGGCGTCAGCCTGGGCGTCGCTCAGGCGGCGATACGCAAGCTCGACCGCCACGACCTGACCCTCCTGTCCCTTGCCCCGGGCAGCCGTGCCGCCGGTGTGTTCACCGCCAACCGCTTTTGCGCCGCGCCGGTCCAGGTGTGCCGCCGTCACCTCGATCTGGGCAGCGACATGCGGGCGCTGGTGATCAATACCGGCATCGCCAACGCCGGCACCGGCGAATCCGGCTGGCTGGCCGCCGTGCGGACCTGCGGCGCGGTCAGCGAACTGCTGGGCATCGAGGACCGGCAGGTGCTGCCATTCTCGACCGGCGTCATCCTCGAACCCTTGCCGGTCGAGCGCCTGATCGCCGGCTTGCCGGCCTGCGTCGGCGATTTGCGCGCCGACAATTGGCATGCCGCGGCGCACGCGATCATGACCACCGACACCGTGGCCAAAGCGGCGTCACGGCGCATCGACATCGACGGCAAGGCAATCACCATCACCGGCATCAGCAAGGGTGCCGGCATGATTCGCCCCAATATGGCGACCATGCTCGGTTTCATCGCCACCGACGCCGGCATCGCCACGCCGCTGTTGCAGCAGTTGCTGCGCGAAGCCGCCGACGAGTCGTTCAACGGCATCACCGTCGATGGCGACACCTCGACCAACGATTCCTTCATCCTGATCGCCACCGGTCAGGCGGGAATCGACATCGACGCGCCCACCGCCCCCGGCTACGCCACGCTCCGCGAGGCGATCATCGCCGTCGCCGCCGAACTGGCGCAGGCCATCGTCCGCGATGGCGAAGGCGCCAGCAAATTCATCACCATCGCCGTCGAAGGCGGGCGAGACCGCGAGGAATGCAAGCGGGTCGGCTACGCCATCGCGCACTCGCCGCTGGTAAAAACCGCTTTTTTCGCTTCCGACCCCAACCTGGGCCGGATTCTGGCGGCAATCGGCTACGCCGATATCGACCAGCTCGATGTCGATCGGGTCGTCGTCTGGTTGGGCAGCAACGGTCGCGAAATCCTGGTCGCCGAGAACGGCGGTCGCGCCGCGTCGTATCGCGAGGAAGATGGCGCGGCCATCATGGCGCACGCCGAAATCATGGTCCGTGTCGCCCTCGGCCGCGGTCACGCCAAGGCCACGCTCTACACCTGCGATCTGTCTTACGATTACGTCAAAATCAACGCCGATTATCGAAGCTAGCCGACTGTCCGGGCTTGCCGGGTCGCCGTGAGCGCGCGCTGGCATCCGATAGAGTTGGTCAAGCCGGCGGCGCATTCATCGCCACACGGAAAAGCCCGCCTGACATCGGGCTTTTTCTTTGTTCGCCGCTTATCAATATCCAACGGAGGGCCCCACTGAATGCACAAGCAAATAACAATGGTTTCCCTGTTTTTTTTGACTATGCTTCCGTGTACCGCCTCCGTACAGGCGCAGGACACCCGCGAATCGGAACTGGTCGATGCGTTGCGATTGAACGACGACGCTTCAGCGCGGCGTGGCAACTCCGGCAAGGCCATTCGGGCGTACATGAGAGACGGGTACGTCGGAAAAAAACCCGATCGGCGGGCAGACTACACCGACTACTACGTGCTAAAAAAACCGGCAACGATCATGGGACACGATTTACTGCTCATCGAAGAGGAATACATGTCGCGCTACATCGGCTGCTGTGTCAGTCCGGGCGCCGGCGTGACGGTAAAAATCAACGGCAGCGCTATAAATCTTGAAAAATTCGCACAGAAAAATGCGTGCCGGCTGTCCAAGTTCTCCGATCTTCGGCAACAACTGCAAAACGTCGGGATCGTCGCCAATTTTCCAGCAGGCCATTACGCGTCTTTGAGTTGCAGGGAACGCGATGTCCGATAGACGCCCTCGCCGCGCCGCGCTCACCCGGCCGCCGTTGCCGGTCGCTTGCGCGGCGTTCGGCGTCAACGTCGAAACACCGCTCTCCGCATCGCGGAAACGCCGTTGGGACAATACAAAGTGAGCGAAATCCCCGAGGACAGCTCGGAAATACCGGCGATGCCGGAGCGCCGAGCCAACCAGCGACTTTTATTGCGCACGCAAGCTTTCGTGCTGCTGCCCGATGGGCGGGTGGTGGCGACACGAACGCTGAACATCAGCAAAGGCGGCATCGGTTTGATCGCCGATTTCAACCCGGCCGTTGGCTCGGCCTTCAGCTTGCGGGTCAATCTGCCGCTTCGACCCACCGGTAAAGCGCTGTTCGAGGCCCGGGTGCAAGTCGCCAACAGCGTCTTCGACGGCGCGGAAGGCGGATTTCGTCTCGGCCTACAGTTTCTCGGGCTGGACCCGACCGCCGCGGCCTTGCTTGGCCGTTGTCTGTCCTGAGCGCGCGTTCATCCAGCACACCCGGTGTTTCTTGCCGATCGCTTGCCGCCGTCGATCCGCCGCGGCGCCAAATCGACCGAGCAATCGACCAAACAATCCACCGCAAAATTCACCGTCGAACGTGCCCCTGGCGGCGGCGATGCCGTGCGACGCCCTTCGGACGCCCGCTGACCCGCGAATGGATCGCATGACGACGCCACTTCTCGAACGCTCATGGCGGCGCGCCTGGCAAGACCTTGGCGCGCGCCGGTCCGGCGAGGAACTGCGTCTGGCGCTGCTGGCGCGTTACGGCGAGCCGCACCGCCATTATCACGGACGCCAACACTTGGCGGAATGCCTGGCGGCCTTCGAGACCGTGGCGCATTTGGCGCATTTCGCCGCCGAAGTCGAGATGGCGCTATGGTTCCACGACGCCATCCACGCGGTGCGCCGGGCGGATAACGAGGCCCAAAGCGCGGAGTGGGCCAGCGAAGCCCTGCGCGAGGCGGGCGTCGCGCCGGAGGTGCGCGCCAGAGTACACGCCCTGATCATGGCCACCCGACATGCCGCCGTGCCCGTCGCCGCCGACGAGCAACTGCTGGCGGACATCGATCTCGGCATCCTGGCGGCCGATCGCGCGCGTTTCGCCGACTACGAACAACAGATACGGCGCGAATACGCGTTTGTTCCCGGCTGGCTGTTCAAACGCAAGCGACGGGCCGTTCTCGCCGCGTTTCTCGAACGGCCCCGGATTTATGGCACCGATCACTTCCACGCCGCCCTGGAAACCCGCGCGCGCCGCAATCTGGCGCATGCGCTGGCGCGACCCGCCGGCTAAAGCGTCCGCGCGCCCGATGCCGAAGCCCTTCCCATTCGCAAGGAGTCACGCATGCGCCTGCCAAAACCTGCCGCCCTCAACGCCCTTGCATTCTCGCCTGCCGAACGCCGGCGAGTGACGGTGCGCCTCGTCGCGCGTGCCGGTCTGCTGTCTTTGGCAATCGCCGCCGCAGAAGCCAGCCTGGCGTCGCCCTGTGACGCCGAGGATTTTACCCACACCGTCAGTGGCGAGGCGCAGTGTCTGGCGATGCGGCGCTTCGGCGACCCGCAACCGCGAACGCTGTTGGTCTGGTTGCATGGCGATGTCTCCTCCGGCGGTCCGGCCAACTACCATTTCAACAGAGCCGAAAAATCGGCCACGGAATTCTCGGCGGCAAAAGTACTGGCCGTCGCGCTCGTTCGGCCCGGTTATCCGGACGGCGACGGTCGCGCGTCAACGGTCGCCCTGATGCACGGCGGGCGCTCGGATCACTACACCAAGGTCAATGTCGGCGAGGTCGGCGCGGCGATCGAACGCCTGCGCGAGCACTACCGGCCGCAATCGGTGGTCGTCGTCGGTCATTCCGGCGGCGCGGCCACCGCAGCGGTCTTGCTGGGTCTGCGCCCGAACCTGATCGACGCCGCCGTGCTGGTGGCCTGCCCTTGCGATCTGGTCGCCTGGCGAGCGGGCCGACGCGCGTGGAGCGGTAGCGAGAATCCGGTCAAATGGGTCGACCGGGTACCCGGCAGCGCGCGGGTGATCGCCTTGACCGGCGGCAACGACGACAACACCGCGCCCGCGCTGGCGCGCGATTACGTCGAGGCGCTCCAGGCTCGTGACGTCAAGGCCGAGTTTCGGCTGGTCGACAACGAAAATCACAACAGCGTTTTTCGCTCGGCGGCGGTATTTCAAGCGATACACGAGTTTCTCGACCCGTAAGGCGCCCTCGGCCGCGCCGGCAAGGAAAGCTTTCCGGCGTCTTTTGCCCCCCGGCGGCTCACGGATCAAGGTTTACTCCGCATCCGGCGGCAGATCGGCGAGTCTTTCCAAAACAGTGGCGCGTTCAGCGTCGCGGCGGCGCCCACGCCGCCGGAGGAAAGTGGACAGCAATTGCAATTGCCGGCGCACCGCCTGCCATTCGCTGTCGGTATGGGGAACCTCGCTCGCCAACTGCCGGTAGGCCCGTGCCAGCCGACCGCCAACATCGCCGACGGCGGCGCCGAGCAGCCAGTCGACCACCATCGCGTCGGTACCGCAAGCGGCGTCCCAGAAATCCTGGCTGTCGGCAAAACGGCGGCGCGCTTCTTCGCCGCATTGTCTGGCGATTTCGCCGACGTCCCGGCCGTCGAAGTCGTGCGTACCGGCGAGCCACGCCAGCGGCAGGGCATTGAGTGTGTGGTAGGGCTCGCGAGGGTCGCCGCCGTTGCCGGCCTTGAAATAGGCGGCGGCGGCCAAAGCCAGCGCTTGCGCGATAATTGTCCACGGCGTATCGGCATTGCCCGCCAGCACCAGCGCCTTGCGTTTAAGAGCGCTGGCCGACAGCGCGGCCCGCTCGGGGTTGACCGCCAGCGCGCCGGATGCCCGTTCGAGCGCCTCCAGACGCGCCACGGCGCTGTCGATCAGCGCCAGTCCCTGCGCGTGCAGGCCCTGGTCGATGAGTCGATCACCCTGGCGTGCTTCGATTTTGGCAAGCTGTTCGATCGTGCGGCAAGCGACCCGGCCGTCGGCGTCCTCGGTCTGCAAGGCGGCGAGCAGCGCGCTCCGCGCGGCGTCGAAACCGTCGCCGTCGAGGCCGGCATAGAGGGTGCCAATCGCTTGCTGGACCTCCGGTCGACCGCGCCACTCCGCCGGACAACGGGCCAGCTCGCTGGCCACCCAGGCGGCTTCGGCGGCGAAATCGGGTCGCCGGTCGATGCCGGTGCGGGCGGAGCGCACACGGCGGCTTTCCAGCCGGTCGAGCAACTCCTCCACCGCCACGTGCACATCTTCCTTTTTGCGGCCGGGGCGAGAATCCGGCCCCAAGCGGTAGCCGGGATCGCCATACGCCTGGTAAGCGCCCCAGGTGTTGCTGCCCCGGTGCCGGTCGTAAGTGGCGCGGCGGGCGGCGAAAACAGCCTCGCCGTAGGTGTCGCCGGCGATCAGTTGCGCGAAGAAGGCGGTGGCGAAGGTTTTCGCGGCCTTGTCCTCGACCGCCCAGCCGGCGGCAATGACGCAGCGCACGCCGCTGTCGATCAGTTCCCGCGCCAGGCTGTAGGCCAGACGCGCCGGTTGCGAGTCGTGGGTCATGCTGCCGAGATGACAGCAACCGAGGAAAACGACTTCGGGAACGACTTCCATCAGTCCGATCTCGACCGCGCCGAGCAGCATGCCGTCGGAGAGGACGACGCCGGTATAGTCGCGGCCATCCAGCGCCCGTGCCGCGAAGAGGCCGTGTCCGCAGATCGTCAGCAGCCGGTACGGTTGCCGGTAGAGGTGGCCGAGCACGTCGATTGCGTCCGACTCCTCGCGGCAATAAGCGATGTCCGTCCAGCCGGCTTCGCGCAAGGCGTCGCGAATCCCCTCGCCCTCGGCAACGGCGGCCGGCAGCTTGTCGAGACGGCTGGCGGCGCCGCCGAAGCGTTTGTCGAAACCCTCGGTGCTCGGCGAAACGATCAGGCAGGCGGCGTTGCTGCCGGCGGTCGGCACGTTGCCGCGAAACCGCGAGGTGATCAATTGCCGGATCATCGGCGTTTTCACCGCCAGCGGCTCGTCGTCGGCTTGCAGCAGTTCCCACGGCAGGCTGGCGGTATAGCTGTCGAGAATCAGCAACAGGCGCGCTCGCTCGCGGAGAACGACCTTGTAGTCGACCGGCACCATCAGTTGAAAGAGCATTCTGGCGAGTTGCGGGTTGTCGGCGGTCACCAGCCGCTGCCGCTGCACGATCGACTCGATCAGGCCCGGCTGTCGCTGTTGAAGCAGCGTTTCGGCGCGCGCGCGCTGTGAGAGAAAAACGTATTTCAACGCCTCCGGCAGGTGGCCGCTGTCGCCCTCGGCGGCAGCGCGGCGACCGGCGGGGCGCCGGCCGCGCGTCTCCTCGGCCGGCCGGCGGTCGCCGGTATCCGCGTCGGCATCGGCGTCGGTGACGATCAGGCGCGACCAGTAGCCCAAACCTTGCCCCACCGACAAGCGTTCGCGAACGCCGTCGCCGATGGTCAGCACGGGCGCGACGTCGAGCTGCGCTTCCAGGCGCCTGAGCGGGCCGGCCAGCGATTGCGGCAATTCGGCGACGGCATGCGCGGCGCTGATCGCCACGTCGCGAAAGATTTCGAGAAAGGTCAACGACTCGACGGCGACGCCACGACCGGTCGCCTTGGCAAGCGCCTGGGCGAACTGGCGATTGGCTTCGAGAACGCCGCACGTGACCGCCGCCACGGAGTCGGCGACGCCGATGTGGGCGGTGGAATTGCAGCCGACCAGCAGGCTGTAGAGGTGCACGGTTTGCGGCGCGTTCGCGCTGTTGTCGCGTAGGCGCAGCAGCAGCCGCAACACGGCGGCGCGCACGGTTTCGCTGATCTGCCGCACGCCAAGCTGGCCGTTGAAGTCGCCAAGCCCGACAATGATCGCGCCGGGGCGGCTACCGCGCGCGCTCTGGCCGTCGCTCGGCGGCGGCAGGACGATCACCGAGGTGCCGATGGGTCCGGCATAGACGCCCAGACGCTCGCGTTCGCTGAGTCGTCCATCGAGTCGCGCATCGAGTTCGGCCTCGGCGGCGGCAATCGGATCGCCGATGAAATGGCCGCAGAGCAAGGGCTGGTCGATGAAACGCAGATCACCGGCGCGCACCGCGACCGACAACGCCGCCTTGCGCGACGGCGGGCGGCGACGCGGACGGCTACCGAACAGGGCGCGGGCCAGTTCGTCCTCACCGGGAATGACCGGCGGCGGCAGATCCGCGATGACCACCGGCGCGCTGTCGCCGCGCCGGCGCGGCAGCCGCCCGAGCAAGCGGGTGCGACCGCTGTCGAGCAACTCGAAAAGCGCCGGAAAGTAACGCGCGTCGGCAACGAGGTCGGCGTGCTCGGCCGGCAGATACCAGACATTCTCGCTGTCGACCACATTGTCCAGCCGCCCCGAGGCCCAGGTCACCGCGCCGTCGCCCTCGCCGGTAAATAGCAATTGCAGCCGGCCACCGTCGGTTCTGGCGACACCGCAAGGCGTTTGCGCGCCTTGGCCGAAAACCTGGCTGACCCGTTCGGGATTTGGAACGGTGTTGCCCGGCAGGGTTTTTTGCCAGAACGCCGCCGCGTCGGCCAGCCGCGTGGGGTCGGGCGCGGCGGCCAGACCGTCGCCGTACCAGCGGTCGGTGCTGCGAACTGCCAGTTCCCGCCAGAACGCCTCCTGGAAAAAATCGCCGCCGCTGTCCGTGGCCGACGGGCGCGGCAACAGGGACAGCACGCCGGGAAAGCCGGCGACGATGGCCAGCAACTGCCGCGGATCGTGCCGGGCGTCGCGTCTTTCCAGGCCACGAATCGCGGCACTCTTGCCGAGCAGGCTGTGCGCCAGCCAGTGCTCGCCGTTGTTGGGCGTGCCGAGCAGCAACAGGCGACCGCCACTGTCGACCACCGCCCGCCAGGATGCGGGATGCCGGCTCATCAGGGCCCGTGCCACCAGACCGCCGGCGCCGTGCGCCAGCAGGCGGACCGGCTGCCCCGGCGACGCGGCGATGGCGGCGGCGACGGTCTCCGCGAGCGCGTCGGCGGCGGCTTCCAGCGGCTGCCGCCAATCGTAGGGAAAACGAATCAGGGTGTGGCTGGCGGCGAGGTAATCGGCCAAGCCACCGTAAAAACGCTCCCAGAGTCCGTCGACGCCGATCGCGGCATCGGAGATGTCGGCAAGGCGCGCCAGTTGCCCATCGGCGAGGCGCGTGAAATCGAACCAGATCCGTTCGATGCCGGCCGGGTCGCGGTTGACGGCCAGACAGGAACCCATGCTGTCCGGCAGCAGAATCAGTACCGGCAGGGCGGCGCCACCGCGACTCTGCGCTGGCGGCGACGCCGCGACGGGCGCCCCGCCGTCGAGCAACTGGAACGGCGGCAAGAGTACCGACGCGGTCGGATTCTGGCCCAACCAGTCGCGCACGGCGTCGCGGATCGACGCTCTGGCGAAGTAGCGGAAATGCGTCAGCGATTCGCTCTGTTCGTGAACATAACTCGCGCCGGCGCGCGGAGCGAGGCCACCGTACATCGCCTCGGCATCGACCACCAGATCGCCGTCGTCGTCGAGCGGGCGCCAGCCGTAGAACAGATCGGCCGCCCGACGCCCCGGTCTGGCGGTGCCGCTGGCGGTGCCGGCGATCACCGCCATCCGGATGCCGTGGCGACAACCGGTGCCGGGATGGGCGAAAAAGGCCACCAGCGGCGAATCGACGCCCATCGCGGCAAGGCCGGGAATCAACGACGGCGCGATGCGGCGACCGGCGATTTCGAGCAGCAGGCGTTTCAGGGTGCCCGCCGCGCTCGAGGTGCCGCCACCGGAGGCGCCCGCCGCCGCGCCGACGCTATCGAGCGCCGCCCCGCCGCGCCACTGCGACAGGTTCAGAAAACCGGACAGCGCCACCTCGAGATTGTCGGACAGCAGGCGACTGCCGCGCGCCGGGCAGGCGACGCGGAGATTCTGTTCGACGACCAGCCGGCGTTCGCCGATCCGGCGCGCGATCTGACGCACGGCCCGGCGCAAGCCTTCCCGCGCCTCGTCAGTCTCGGCCGGCATGTCGGCGCGTGCCGGCGCCAGGTTATCGCCGCCGAACGCCTCCTCGGCGACCTCCCCCAGACACAGCAGATCGCCGACCAGCCCCCCGCGCCCATGGCTGAGCACGGACACGTGCGCGCCTTCGGGCAAGGCGTCGAGCAATTCGAGCGCGTTCTCCAGCGGACTCTGCGAGAAGGTGCGGTGCTCATAGCCAAAAACACCGCCGGGAAAACGCGCCTGTAGCGCCTGCCAGGTCTCGTCGTCGGCCCGGAGATCGGCGAAACTGCCGACGGCGTGCGAACCGAGACCGTGAATGAGCAGCAGCAGGGGCGCACCGGCCCGGGCCTTTTCCAGACGGTCGTCGTCGGGCGGGCAGTGGTCGGCGGCGGCAATCGTCCGTTCCTGCCAGCGATAGAGACCGGAACGCGCCACCAGCCGCGATTCGATGCACCACAGCAGCGCCTTGGCGACGAGCGCGGAGTCGGTCGCCTGCCGCGCCTCGGCGGCCCAGGTGACGGCGAGCGCTGTCGCCTCGTCGATCAAGGCGTCCTGCGGCAGACGCAGAACGGTCACCGCCTTCCAGGGCGCGGTGATCGGCCGGTCGCCATCCGCCTCCCGGAACAGCGTCAGGTCGACCGCCCCGTCGCGCAGCGCCCGCGGCTGCAAGCGCCCGACGGCCTCGGCGAGCCGGTCGGCATGGATCACGATCGTCGCCCCGTCCTCGGTTTCCAGGGCCAGCACCGTGCCCTCCCCGGGGCGCACGATTTCGCCCGCGTCCGTCGGCACGCCGCGCGCATCGGCGGGTAGCGCGTAACGCGCCTCGACCCGCAGCCCGGTCAGCAGCGGATCGAGGGCTTGATCGCGCGCGCGCGTCTTGCCGCGCAGCAAGGGCGGCAGTTCGCCGTCCTGCCGCCAGGCGGTCGACACGGAAAGACCGGCAGCGGCGGGCTGCTCGGTAACGGGCTGCTCGGGCATGGTCTGCTCCTTCGCAAAGGCGGAAAATGGCGATTCGCCGGTCATGACGACGATACACGGTTTCGATTCGAGCGGCGATCCGTTCGGTTCTCGCGCCGGCAAGGCGATTGGGCCGCTTCGCTCGCGGCGCGTTACGCGGTAAAGTGTGCGGCCATCGGCTGGCACCGACCATACATTAGGAGAGAAGCTTGCGAACCGTTGAATTCGACTACGATATTGGGCAATCCGTGCGCATCAAGGCGATCGACATGGTCGGACGCATCGACTCGCTGTCGCTGGACAACAACGGCCATACCTACCGCGTGATCTACTGGAACGACGGCTCCCGTCATCAGATCTGGATGTACGACTGGGAAATCGAGGCCTGCCAGTAACGACGCGGTCGGAAAACCCGCGCTGTAGACAACGCGAC